>Ga0265297_10000146_pt1 | contig 234399 bp, 230 predicted proteins | sample Munlanlwell13791_FD_192502 | JGI IMG/M metagenome (GOLD analysis project Ga0265297, IMG submission 192502) | Leachate microbial communities from a municipal landfill in Southern Ontario, Canada - Leachate well 137-91 | ecosystem: Engineered > Solid waste > Landfill > Unclassified | place...
CAAAAGAATTATTTTAACACCAGATAACTCTTCTGAGGCCTCTTTTGCATATACGCTAACTGTTCCATCCTTACAGGTCAGCTCATAGGTTAAGATTATTGTTCCTTTTGATTTTGAAGAAGTTGAACTAGAAACAGGGGGGGCATAAACTATTGAGGCAAAGTATGCTGCCGCAGTTATTGAAAGTCCTGTATAAGCTACAGATTCTCCTGCAACAGAAGTTGTTGGAGAATAATATGTCCATGCACCCAAAGTTGAGGTTGCACCAAGTCCTGCATATGTATTAGAATACGGGAAAGAAATATCTGAATCATTATAGTATAATTTTGGAGAAAATGATGCAGAACCCGAGGTATTTGTAACATTCAATCCATAGTAATTATTTTGTAAGGATTGAACTACTTTTTTATAAGCTGCAGTTACTCCAGAAAGAGTAGACATTGTCGTATAATCTTCATCGCTTATATTTGATAAATTAACTAACTGAACTGAAACATCTGTTGTTTCGCCTAATCCAAATCTGAAATAATCAGTAGTTATATAATAGCTTCCTGTATTTATTGTAGAATTATCTAAATAAACTGGCATTCCATCTGCAGGAATGGTGTTTATCTCATTGTTTCCTGAAAAATTCAAGGATGAATTTGTAAGATCAATTCCGTAGGTTGCATTATTCATTACTTGTCCTGAGAAACGGACAACGACTGCATTAGACAAACGGAATCCATAAGTTGAATTGGTAATATTATTTGATGTAAAGTTATTGCCTGTGCTAACCTCGCCCATACCAATTCCATAAGTGCTTGTGTTATATATGTAATTATATAAAAGAGTTGTATTTGCAACACTTGCTTCAAGATAAATTCCATCTGTATTATAAATTGTGTTTGAAGTTACAGTATGATCATGTGTGCTTGTATTAAGATAAATACCAGTACTAGTCGTATCATAAATAGTATTCGAAGTTAAATTTGAATAATTTGCGCCAGTGACATAAATACCATAAGTTGAGCCGTTTATAGTAACATCATATATTGTAGCATTATCTTTGTTATCGACTGCGATTCCATAAGCGCCATTCGAACTAATTGAAAAATTTGTAACATTTACATTAGCTGATTGAATTACAAATCCAACTTCCCCATCATTTGTTTGAAAGCGAACACCGGATTCATTACCATATATGAAAATTGCAGTTCCAATTCCAATCGCATCTTCAACATAAATACCATCTTCTATTGTTCCATTTGCGCAGACTATAATTGATTCCCCATCAGAAGCTGCTGCAACTGCTTCTGTAATAGTAGAATAATTAGTAGTAACGCCCTCATAACAAGGATCACTTCCATTAACCATTATATCAGGAGTTGCAAAATTCAAATTAAATAGCATTACTAATCCAAACAGAATAACAAATATATTTTTCATATTCATAGTATTCACTTCTTTTTTTAAATAACTAGGAAAAGAAGATTTATAAATGATATGCATGTTATAAAAAATATATTGCAGAGATTGAATAATAAGAATTATATAGAATAAAAATTTAAAAAAAGAAAAATTTTGAGTGAAATGAAAATGATGGCCATAAGTTCACAGAGAAAGTTTATCCCTTTAGTAATTGCAGGCTGAACAGCTCGTTGCCTAACTGCTTACACCTCAATCCTATCAAACCTATCTGCTATAGGCGGGCTTGCCTTCTCGTCTTGAGAATTGTTTCGAGCTTAGATGCTTTCAGCTCTTATCAATACAGGGCGTGGCTGCTCGGCGGTGCCATAATGACAACCGATAGACTAGAGGCCCCGAATCTTCGTTCCTCTCGTACTTGAAGATTCCTACTCTCAGAAGGCTACGCTTCCAGAAGATACTACCGTACTGTCTCGCGACGTACTGAACCCAGCTCATGTGGGATTTTAATGGATGAACAACCCAACCCTTGGCTGCTAACAGCCAAGTACATCAAATATTTGTTATACTCGGTTCCTGCACAGCCAGGATATCCCAAGCCGACAGCGATGTACCAAACCGCGGGGTCGATATGTACGCGACATAGTAATTTCGTTATTATACGAAGACATTAGTCTACATCGCGGTGTACTCTCGCCCGCGACGAGCCTGTTACCCCCAGGGTAGCTTGTCTGACAGCTTGATCCCTCATCAAAGGGGATTCAAGGTTCGTTACACCCGGATTTCTCCTCTGCGTTCCACACTGTTAGGAACACAGTCAGTCCTGCATTTGTTGTTGTCCCTCTATTCCGGATTTCTGACCCGGATGAGCAGAACTTTGGGCGCCCTTGTTTCCTTTTCGAGGGCGTACCGCCCCAGCCAAACTATCCACCTAATGCTGTCCTCTTTCAAGTTAGCAATACAAAAACTACTAAGTGGTGTTACACTTTCGCATCCACAGTTCCCGAAGAAACTGCTTCGACGCTCCCACTTACTCTAGGTAGTAATCATCGTATTACAACATCAGGCTATAGTAAAGCTCCATGGGGTCTTCGTTTCCCTCTGGAAGTCTCCGGCATCTTCACCGGACAGTGAGTTCACCAGGTCCCAAGCAGGGACAGTAGGAGAGACGTTACGCCTTTCATGCAAGCCGCCAATTAAGCGGCGAGGTATTACGCTACCTTTCTCTTTCTTTTCCGTTAACGCTTTACGCGCGAAGCGGAAAAGGGTTAAGAGGGTCAGAATTACCCCCGCTTTTTACCAGTCCTTCCTCCGGTTGTACCCGGCATTCAGATACTGGCAGTGAGCAGGCGTCGACCATCGTACTTAGCATCTCTGCCCAGCGATGATCTGTGTTTTTGATAAACAGTCGCTCTCCCCTTGTCACTGAGACCTGCGGTTTACACAACCACAGGCATCCTTTCTACCTAAGATACAGGACTAATTTGCCTAGTTCCCTTGCTTGAGTTCTCCTGACACATCTGAGCCTTTTCAGCTAGGGGCACCTGTACTGGTTCTAGGTACGAACATAAAAGATCGTTCCCAATTTTCTTTTCACGGATCCCAAGAATTAATAGAGTTACCCCATCAAGCTTTCATCCTCTTCTCCTCACAATGAGACTCCAAGGACTTACACTATTAGACAGCTTTCGCTGCTCTACCTATCTCAAGACGTCAAAAATTGGGCTTGCATTGCTGCGCCTACTTTTATGGGACAGGAATATTAACCTGTTTCCCTTTCGTGTTGTTGGATTTACCGCAACACTTAGGATCGCCTAACCCTGAGCTGACAAACATTGCTCAGGAAACCGTGCCCTATCAGATGTCTAGGATTCTCACCTAGATATGCTGCTACTAACACCAGGATATTCATTCCAAATCGCTCCATAGGAACTTACGCCCCTACTTCTAAGCAATCCGGACGCCCCCCTACTCAATTGGCCTTGTGGGCCATGGAAAGGTATCGGAAGCTGGCTTAGCCCCGATTATTTTCAGAATATGCATTCTCGGTGGGTCCGCTATTACGCGTTGGTTAGAGGGTGGCTGCTTCTAAGCCTACCTCCCCACTGTCTTTGAATGGAAATTCCTTTACGATTCGCACTTAGCCAGCATTTAGGGTCCTTAACCTTTCGTACGGTCGTTCCCGTAAGGGCTCTCCAGTTTACCTGGAGACCACCCCACTGCTTTTATCTACGGATATATTAGATTCGGAGTTTGATAAGAAAGTGACCCATTTCTGGGCCGCTCTTCCTAATCAGTGCTCTACCCTAATATAATCCTCCAAAAACGCTGTCCTGAGGGACATTTCGGAGGGAAGCCGCTAATGCCAAACTCGAATGGACTTTCACCCCTATGCGCGAGTCACCTAAGCAGATATACTAGCACTAGTTGCGGGCCTCCATCAATCGTCAAACTGACTTCACCCTGCTCGCGTATAGATCGTCTGGTTTCGACTCTTTTGAACATGACTCATCGCAGTTTCCTACGACACCCCTCGCCCGAAGGCTGCGGGCAACTTGCTTTCGCTTCGACTCTCGTCTCGCCATATCCAAAAAATCCCTGGTTCTTGCTTCGAGAAGAAAGCCAAGACACTGGTTAAACTACTTTGAAAAACACCTCTCGGAATCCTTCTTGGGTAGTCCTAAAACCCTTTCATGCCTTGGCTGCCTGTCCCCATATAATTTCAGGTTCTTTTCACACTCATTCCTGAGTACTTTTCAACGTTCGCTCACGCTACTAATTCGCTATCGGTTTGATGCCTCATATTTAGACTTAGGAGTTGATCCTCCTATCTTCATACCATCTATCCGGATGGCACTACTCTTTTGGTTCGCTCCTTTTTGTTTCGCCTAAGGGGCTCTCACCCGCTATGGCACTGCATTCCAGCAGACTTTGACTCGCAAAAAGGATGCTTCCCACCACATACACTTAAACATTACTGCCTAAGTTTTCGGTTTGGTCTGATCGGATTTCACTCGCCGTTACTAACCGAATCGATTTTCTTTCTTTTCTTTCCCCTACTAAGATGCTTCAATTCAGGGAATTACTACTCCTATACGGAGCACAACCTAATCTCTGGATCAATGGTTGCGTGCACCTACCCAGAGCGTTTCGCCGCTTACCGCGAGGTCTTGCGGGCATCAACCAAGCCATCCATTATATGGGTTTAAATAGCAACAATCTCTGTGATTTCTCACTTCTTTTTTAGAAGATACTTTAAACTTCTAGAAGAAATGTTATGACCATCATTTCATACTCAATTCATTCCTTCAGTGAAAGAAGGAGTATACTAAGTAAATTACATCACACCGTCAGGTGCTCATTAGTAATTAAGATAGTGGACTTATAGTATGAAACAAAATATTTATAAAGGTATTGCAATCCTGTTAGAAAAAAATCGACAGACATATCCTTTCTGGCAGAAATATTTGGAATGGATTGATTTATGTATAAAACAAACCAGAATATAATGTAAAACAATGTGTTGATCTAATGAGAATGCCCTGTAAATCCCATCTTGAATAACTTTTTAAAACCTTTTAAGTGAAATATAATACATGAATTTAATATTTAGATCGATAAATAACAAATTAGTTCATGCAAAAGACTGGATGATTAATCCTCCTGTAATTACAAGTTTAAAATCAAATAAGGTTCATGCATCATTTTCTATTCTTTCTGGAAGAAATTGCAATCTTTCTTGCCCTCACTGTCTGACAGAATCAGGGCTGTCACGAAAAGAAATGGCAAAACCTGAAGATGCTGCAAAAATAATACAAAATCTTAAACCAAGACTTGTGCTTGGAAACTGCAATCTTGTAATAAGTGGAGGAGAGCCATTTTTAAATCTGGATTTTGTATCTGCATTGGTAGAAGAGGCAAGCTTTGTTTTAAATGGAAATTTAGACATACAAAATAAAATAATCATAATAACTAATGGAAGTGTATTTCCAAACGAAGAAAAATTTTCACTTCTGCGAAAAATGCGTGGAAAAATAATTGTTGTTTATTCGGATGATTATTTTCACCAGGCAGATTACATAACATTTTCTGCTTTGCTCATTAAAGAAAAAATAGAAGTTGTTTCAATGAGTTCTATTTGTCCTCTAATTAAACCTGTTGGATTTGGAAGAGGATTTAATCTTGAAACATCTTCATTGGATATTGGGGGTTGCTGCGAAGTTAGTGATTTAAAATATATCCATAATGGAAATTCTTACTATGTTTCAAGACCTCTTTTTGAAAGAAATGCAAAAAGATTTCAAATAGATGAGCAGGGAAATTTATATCTATGCGCAATAGGAGGAAAAAAAATTGGAAATATCCTTGAAGAAAAAATAGATGACATTGCAAAAAGAATTGAAAATGATCCATTAGTAATGACATTGATTCAAAAGGGGCCATTGGGACTTGCAAAATATTTTCATCACGATTCAGAAGCAATAGATGTTTATTTAAACAAGGGGATTTGCGGAGTTTGTTATTATCTTGGTACTAAAACAAAATAGTATTCCATAACCTTTACGCCAGATTATTATATTTTTCATCTTTAAAGTTACAGTTCTTTTCCTTTGGCAAAAGGCCTTATGTTAATTTCATTATTATATATTTCCAATATTATAAGAGTTTCCCGAGAACGGTTTGCAGACCCTCCCCAAACTCCTGTAGCGCTCCCAGGATTAAGAAGGAGAATTTCATTCTTTTTTTCTATTTTTAATTTATGGGTATGGCCATTTACAAGAATATCCACATTTAGCTCTTTTGCAATTTTATAAAGTTTTTCAAGATCTCCTCTTGGATGTATTTCATTCCCATGTATAAGCCCTATTTTTTTAGTTCCAATTTTAATAATTTCTTTTTCAGGAAGAGACAAAAAATCCATATTTCCTTTTACTGCCTTTACCAAGGGCAAATAAAAGAATATGGAAATCTCCTATAAGCAGGAGTTTTTTCATAAAGGAAGATAAAAAGATAAGATTTAAAGTGTTTATGGAGAAGTTATTGGAGGTATTTAAAAATGTTTCTTTACAAATAGTTTAAACAGATGGTATTATGTCTGCAAAATCAGGAATAATAAAGGTAACTGAAAATGATTTTAATAATGCAATAGATGAACTTGTGAAATATTTACACTATGAGGAACTGGATTTGATATTAGGGGAAAATAAAGGAGTGAAAAAAATAGAGGATACGATTCAGGAAAAACTTTTGAAAAAATTAAATGAAATGCTTCAAGAAGAATACTTTAGTCATGTGAATGTAAGGTATTTTGAAGAGGTAGGGGAAAAAGTTAAAAGCGAGGTTATTCTTGGAGTATTTGCAGAAATAATTGGAGAAAAAATTGAAACAGATTTGGAACAGATAAACCAGATATATAATAATTATAAAAAAAAACTCTGGATATTTGAAAAAATGAAATCAGAGAAAATATTATTAAAGGTTATGAATATAGCCATAAGAAAAAAAGATTTTGATTTGGCTGCTGTATTATTAAAAAGAAAAGACCTTTCTAAAGAAACAAGAAAAGAATTAGAGGCAAAAGCAGAAGAAGGAGCAAGAACAGAAAAGTTTTTCATAGAAGATGGAATGCTGATAGATTTATTCGGAGAGGATATTCCCAAAAAAATAAGGGAAACTGCGCAGGATAGATTTCTTAATCTGGGACCTGATGACAGGAGTATTAACAGCGCTACAATAATTGAAATAGACAGAAAAGACATGGAAAAATTTCTCGAACTGCATACAAAATATTTATGTGAAAGTGAGGAATTTGAAACTTTTACAGGAAAAATGCTGGAAAAAATAATAGTAAGTGAAATTAGAGGAGATATAGTTGATACTTTATGCCCGTTTTTATTTCATGACTCTGTTCCTGAAAGGATTATAGGAATAGTAGAGAAAGCTGTTGGAGAAGGGCTGGAAAAAGGCAAAGAAAATGAATACTCTGATTTTACGCTTGAAAAACTTATGGAACTTGCAGTAAAAACAAAATCCGAAAAAATAAAATCAATTGCAGAAGAAATTATCTCAGTAAAGATTGAAGAGGGGATTAACTCGGAGAGATACGAAGTACAAAATTTATTTAAAAGTGGAATCCCGGAAAAGGCGATTGTAAGGGCAATAGAGATATGGGAAAGTAAAGATGACTATGAAAAATTAATCGAAATATTAGACCATTATATCATACCTTTGCCTGATGAACTAACAAGGGGGGGATCTGCTAATTTTGGAGGAGGAATTCCTGAAAATGCAGGAAACAATGTTCCGAAAAGAATAAAGGATGCGCTTTATAATGCATTTATTCAGGTGATAAACAGGTTAGAGACCGAAGAAAAATTTGAAGAAATAACTGAGATAATTGCCCCTAAAGAAGAATATTCTGAAATGGCTGCATTAGGAAAAAGCAAAAAATACAGAAGAAATTTGTTTCCAGAAGTAATAACAATAGGAATGCAGGCTCTGGGAAAAGAAGGAAGTTCTCTTATGACTGCTCTTGAATATTCACGACAAATGATAGAGAACGATTTATCAGATAAACAATGGCATGGCAGTAAAAAATTAGTTCCGCCCAAAGGACCCGGAAAAAATGGGATGAAAAATATAGCCTGAAGAAGATTGATTTAAAAAACTTATGCAACAAGATAAAAAGCTATCACTTTAAACACAACACGTTAGAGAGGATTATTACTATGGGAAGCAGACCGAGAAAATGGAAAAAGAAAGGCCACATGAGATGGAAGTGGATTAAAAAGAAAAGAAAAAGAATGAAACGAAAGGCACTTAGAAGAAAGGGAGAACTATAGTTATAATTTAAAAGAATTTAGGTTTTAAACTATATTTAACCCGTTTTGACTGCTATAGAGTAGCAGGAGGGAGTTTATATGGACAAAAAAAAATTGAAAGTAGCGCTTGAAAAAGCACTGGAAGATAAGGGAAAACGAAAATTCAAACAAAGCGTGGAATTAGTCCTTAATTTTAAAGGAGTTAATTTTTCAAAAGCGGAAAATAGGATAAATATTGATGTCTTCCTTCCAAAAGGAAAAGGAGGAAAGGAACCAAAAATCGCTATTTTTGCAGATGAGAATACTGCTGCCCAATATAAAAATCTTGGAGTAGATCTTATTATAGGCCCGAATAATATTGAAAGTTACTCTAGCCCTGCAAAACTCAAAGATCTTGCAGAAAAATACACTATGTTTTCCCAGCCAAATTTAATTGGAACAGTTGCAAAACACCTTGGACAATACCTTGGAAAAAGAGGAAAAATGCCAAAGCCTTTGGTTGGAAATCCAAAAGAAATAATAGAAAGAGCAAGATCTTCAGTAAGAATTGTAACAAAAGGAAAATATCTTCCAACCCTTCAGGCATTTGTCGGAACAGAAGAAATGAGTATTGAAGATTTAATGGAAAATGCAGAGAGTATATATGAGGCAATAACCAAAAAACAGATTGCAATCCATAATTTTAAGTCAATATATGTAAAATTGACAATGGGGAGCACTGTAAGAGTCATGTGAGGTGTATGATATGTCTAAGGATCACAAAGCAGATGTAAACAAAAAAAATGTTGCAAAAAAGGCAAAGAAAGTAGAGGAAATACTGGGAAAAATGAAAAAACACAAAAGTGCGGCATTAATTGAATTAAAGAATCTTCCTGATGTTTTATTGCAGAAATCAAGAAAAGAGATAAGAAAGAGTGGAGAGGTAATTTCTGCAAAAAGAGCAGTATTTGAACGGGTGTTTTCTTCTGATAAAAAATTAAAAAATTTTTTAGAGAAAGTAAACGAGCCTGTTGCATTAATATTATCAGATAAAAGCCCATTTGAGCTTGCACAGTTCTTTAACCAGAATAAAAAGAAAATGGCTGCAAAGGTTGGACAGACTTCTCCATATGAAATAATAGTACCTGAAGGGGAAACCGAATTGCCTCCGGGTCCGGCCCTTTCTGAATTAAAGGGAGCAGGTCTTGCAGTTCAGATACGGGGCGGAAAAATCGCAGTAAGCAAAGATTCTGTTCTTGCAAAAAAAGGAGAGCTTATTACTGATAAAAAAGCAAAGGCACTGCAAATGCTTGGAATACTTCCATTTGAAAAAGGAATAAATATAATTTATGCACATGACGGGGAATATCTTTATACTCCTCAGGTTTTAGCAATTGATTCCAATTATGTAAATAATGGAATAAGCAATGCATATAATCTTGGAAAAAACCTTTCAATAAATGCAAACTACCCTACAAAATCAACGATAAATATATTTATAACCAATGCATATATGCAGGGAAAAAACTTTTCAATAAATGGAAAAATATACTCAAAAGAGTCAATAGGGCAGCTTCTCAACCTTGCAAAAACGCAGGGCTTGGCTCTATCGGAATTAAAATAGGTGATTAAAATGGCAGATGTAGACCCATATTTACATGCGGCTCTTGTATTATACGGAGCAGGAAAAGAGATTAACAAGGACAATCTTGTTGCAGTTTTGAAAGCAGCAGGGGCAGAAGTTGATGATGCAAAAGCAAAGGTTTTATCGGAAGCAGTTTCCGGAGCAAATATCGAAGAGCTCTTGAAAAATGCAACCGTGGCAGTTGCAGCAGCACCCGCAGCAGCACCAGCAGAATCCAAAAAAGAAGAAAAGAAAGAGGATCCTGGAAAAACTGAAGAACAGGCTGCAGAAGGACTGGCCAATTTGTTTGGCTAGATTTTTTCTTTTTTTTATTTTTCCTTTTTTTTTAAAAGGTTTAAAAATATTGGCTGAAAATAGATAGATTATGAAAAAATTGGATATTAAAGGGCTTATTTTTCTCATTTCTTTTGTATCAACAGTGGAAGTAATGCTTATTTTTCTTGGGGTTCTTTTGCCAGTACTATCATATTCTATTGAAAATCTTATTTTTGCATTTTTGAGATTTTCAATTATAATTTATTCTGGAATAATCGCAAAAGAATGGAAAGAATCAGCCAAAAACGGTGCGATGGTTTCTTTTTCCGGAGTTATAATCATATGTGTTGCAGCGCTTCTGAGCAATCTTTATTTAAAAATTCCGGTATTGGGACTGGAAATTCCAAATATAGAATCTCTAATCTTAATGCTTTTAGTTATCTTAGTCCAGAATGTAGTGCTGGGAATTATATGCGCCATCTTAGGACATTATGTTTATAAAAAATTAATAAATCGACGCACTTGAAGGTTTAAAAATATAATCCATTAAAAGAATTAAAACTTTCAAAAAATAACTCAAATAAATAAAATAAAGGGATCATTATGAAAAAAATTATCGTATATTCAACACAGGTGTGCCCTTATTGCATAATGCTTAAAAATTTTCTAAAGCAGAATAATATTCAATTTGACGAGGTAAATCTTTCTGAAAATAAGAAGGCAAAGGAAGAACTTTTTCAAAAAACAGGGCAGATGGTGGTTCCTATAACCAAAATAGATGAAGAATTAGTTGTCGGATACAACTTGAAAAAAATAAAAGAACTTTTAAAATTGTGATTGAAATATGCTAAATTCAACAATATTATCAATAAGAAAATTCCTACAAGACAAATTTAATTTTTATCTTGTAATGGGGCTTCTAATACTTGGAGCAGCGGTTTTTTTATCTACACAAATGAACATGGCAGAATTGCCATCTTCAAAATTAACTGTAAATTACTTTTATCTTCCAACATGCCCTCATTGCGCAGAACAAAAACCGATAATACTTGAATTGCAAAAAGAAATGGAGGATATCCAGTTTAATTTTCACGATGCCTCAACACCGGAAGGAAGCAATCTTTTTTACGAGCTTGCATCAAAAGCAGGAATGGATCTTTCAACACTTGGCGTTCCAACTACTTTTATTGGAGACTATCCTTTAGTAGGATTTCACTCAAAAGATGAAATAATTGAAAAAATTACATACTGCAAGGATAACTGCAATGAGAAACCAAGCAAAAAGGATGAAACACAAAATCTTTCAACAAACATCAAGGAGTTTGACCTTCCTTTTCTTGGAAAAACAGACCTCACCTCTTATTCCCTTCCAATGCTTGCAATAACGCTTGGATTGATAGATGGATTTAATCCCTGCGCTATGTGGGTTTTGGTTTATTTGATTGCACTTGTAATGAACTTGAATGACAGAAAGAAAATATGGATTATTGTTGGAAGTTTTGTTCTTACCTCTGGAATTTTATATTTTCTTTTTATGACTGCCTGGCTTAACATATTCCTTTTGATTGGATATATAAAATTAGTAACAATAATAGTTGGAACTGTAGCACTTGGAGGCGGCATTCTTAGTATAAAGGAATATGCAACAACCAAAGAGGCGCTTGTTTGTAAGGTTGGAGATGAGGAATCACATAATAAAACTGCCAAAAAAATAGAAAAAATAATTTCTGAAAAAATTTCAGTTGGTCTTATAATTTCAATAATTGCACTGGCATTTGTAGTCAATTCTGTGGAATTTGTATGCTCTGCTGCAATACCTGCAATATTTACGCAGGTTCTTGCCCTTTCACATCTTTCAGGACTTGAATATTATGAATATATCGGGCTTTATGTATTATTCTTTATGCTTGATGACCTGATTATATTTGGTTTGGCGGCATTTGCAGTATCCAGCATATCAATTGGAGAAAAATACGCAAGATACTGCAAACTTTTTGGAGGAATAATACTTTTAATTTTGGGGATTATGCTTTTGTTTGCGCCAAATCTTTTGGCATAAATTTTCTTAATTTTATTGATCTATTTTTACTGCAAATTAAAATAAAGTGCAAGGGAAGAAAGGCCAAAGTTGCTTTCAGGTCAGACACCATATTATTCTCCTCGCTTGAGAGGGTTTCTGAGTAGAGAAATTTATGAATAGAGGCTTCCTTGGGAAATAGTTGAGAGATGAGCCTTAACTCTTCATTTTCCTAGATTAATATGATCAATACCTTGTTCTTCATCCAGTATTCTTCTCACTTCAGAAACAAAGTCCTTTGCATTGGATCTTGCAAAATTCGCATCAGCAGACTTTATTTCTCCAATTCCATATGAGGCATTTATTCTCATGGTTCTTACTTTTTCCAATGTTTCAGAATACTTCTTGCTCAATTCTTTTGCACGCCTAAGGTAATCTATATACCTCTGATCTACTTTTTCTTGTTTTGAATAGAATCTCTCGAAAGCAAGAACAGCACATTCATGGGATCTTGCATCAAGTCCTATTAACCATAATGCGGATAATACGGCATGATACATTGAATAGTAAGCAGTTACTATTGTCCAGTCAAAAAATTTATTTTCAAACATTTTTTCCATTGCTAAAAGATTGTGTTCTGCTTTTTCTAAATGCTCTTTTGCCATTTCTATACTTGGATTTTTTCTTAATAGTCTTGCAGGAATCTCTTTTGATCCTTTAAAACATCGTTCTATTTTATCCATCATGAGGTTCACCTTTTGTTAAAATAAATCTCCAAAAATCCTCTTCTCCAAAAAGAACTATCCTTTCATCCCATATATTTCTATAAACAGGTTCTTTTAACCATCTTTTTCCCAGTTCTTTTAAGGTTATTATGTGTATGGAAAATGATTTTTTAGTGATAGTTTCTCGTTCTTTTGCAAGTTTCGTTAGACTTTGTTCTGCTTTTCTATTTTTATTTAATACAAATAGTAAATCAATATCACTTTGTTTTGTGCTTTGATTTCTTGCAACTGAACCGAATAGTAATATAAATTCAATATCCAGATTCAAATCACTGACTTTTCTTAGAAAATCCATAATTATGCTTGATTCTTTTGATTTTTTTGAAAATTCTATTCTTTTTTCCAGTTCTGCAATTGAAAGAGCCTTCAGGGTTAAAATATTATTTTTATTAAGTTTGTAAAAAACCTGTTTTCCTTTCTTTTCCTTGAATAATATTTTTTTATTGGTAAGTTCATTGAGGTAATTTAAGGTTCTCTCGTGGGTTGTATTCGCCAGTCTTTCTATTTCCCTTCCATATAACTCTTTTGAGGGGGTTTTTAGGAATGCAGTCAATATCTTAAATTCTGGACTTAACATAAGAGTATTTTGGATGGCAGAATTTATAAAGGTTTGGAAATAAACCATATGGTTGATAAATAAACCAATTAAAACCGGTGCAATTCTAAAAATTAAAATAAAGTGCAAGGGAAGAGATTGGCAGCTTGCTGGCAAATTTTGAAAAACACCAGATCAAAGCTTTTGAACTCCTCTGCGATTTTATACATAAAAAAAATTATGTAATACCTTTGCAGGCCTAAGCCACTAGGCCCTCAACCTAGCACGTTTGACCGGTCTCCGTCACCCTTGCACAATAAATATAAAATCTTTAAATAAAAGATTTATAATAAATTCAATTCTTCTCTTCTGTCAATTATTTCTTCTGCATCCTTTCCTGTTCCAATCAATCCAACCGGAACATTTAGTTCCTTTTCAACTAATTGAATGAATTGCTTTGCTTGAGTAGTAAGATGAGAAAAGCTTTTAATCCCTTTATTTGCAGGAAATTTTACATCTAATTTGGTTAATGCAATTATATCTGCAGAATTTATTTGCGCAGATAATCTTAAATCATCAAAGTGCAAATCCTTTGAAATTCTTCTCGGCCTTCCGGTTACAGTTCCAAATTCCTGATAACCTAATTTTTCTGCTTCTTCTTTTGATATCTCTCCGTTAAAAGGTCCGTTTCCAACCCTTGTGGTGTATGATTTTATAACCATTATCACATGTTTTATGTCTTTTGGACCCAAACCAACATCTGCTGCAATTGTGCTTGCAGAAACATCCTTTGATGTTACGAAAGGATATGTTCCGTATAAATTTGACAGCATAAATCCCTGTGAGCCTTCAACCAAAACATTTTTACTATTATGAACCTCGGCTGGAACATCCACTAGATATTTTTTTAATTCGGAAAATTCCTGTGCTAATTTTGCAGTTCTTGAAACCCTCTCTTTCATTGCAGGCCCGCAACCTGTTTTTGTTGTTCCGATTTTTGCGGAATTTTCACTTTTTGAATCCTCATCTATTTGTTCCTTTGTAATTATTGTGCATCTTTTGTCAATAAATGCCCTGCCTTCAACTTCAAGAGCTTCAACTTCCTTTAGAAAAACTTCCGGATTTACCAAAACTCCTGCACCAATCATTATTTTTGCCTTTTCATAGACAAATCCTCCTGAAAGCATTCTCATCGGGTATCTTTTTCCCTTATACCAAACCTCGTGCCCTGCATTAGGGCCAACCCCTCCTCTTGCAACAATTTCAGGCTTGTCGTTTAATGCAATGTGGGAAATTATCTTTCCTTTTCCCTCATCACCATACTGTCCTCCAACTAAAACTATTCTTGCCATAAAAACACCAATTATTCCTTATCTATAAATTCCTTTAAAACACTTATACATTCCCTTAAAACTGTTTTATAATCAATTTTAACCGTGCATCCTGCGGCCTTTTCATGGCCCCCTCCAACTCCGTTTAATCTTTTTCCAACCTCAAGCATAACTTGATTCATTGGTATTATCATATGCTGGCTTGCCCTTGCAGATGTTCTTGTTTCATGGTGCTTTTCACTTGAGATGAAAACAAAATCACATACATCAGATAATATTGTTGAGGTCTGTGATTCATTTATGCCTATATGCGAAGTTGCAATTAAATATCCCTTATACTCTATAAATTCAATTCTTTGCATTGCAATTAAAATCGCCTGTCTTCTGTCTATCGGTTCTCTTGGATAGGCGTATTTAAATAATTCTTCATAAGTTGAATTTGAAAGTTTAATTAATTTTGATATTTTCTCAAAAGTTTCCGGATCTGAATTTTTGAATCTTGCAGTATCTGAAATTATCCCAACTCCTAGTGCAAATGCAGTGGTCTCATCCATCTTTTCTATTAAATCATAAATAATTTCAACATTTGAAGGCGCTTTGTCATTTATGATTTCAAATTCCGCACTTATATCCTTGCTTTCCAATTCATGATGATCTATTAATAGGATTATTTTCCAATTTTTTGCATCTTTTATAAGATGATAGGAGTTAGTATCAACTACTATTAATCCGTCATAATCCTCCTTTTTAAGATCTGATAGCTGATAGTATGCCATTTGCAGTCTTTCTATTAAGGGTTTTGTATCATCTGAAGGTTTGTCCTGAAGTGCAATTGTTGGATTTTTCAAAACTTTTGAAAGAGCATACATCGAAGCTATTCCATCAGCATCGCAGCTTCTGTGCGTTGCTATCACTAATTTTTTATCTTTGTATTTCTTTAAAAAAGAAGAAAATAATTCATTCACTGTGCTCCCTGCTGTGATTTTAATGAACTTTCCAAAGATACTCTTAAATCATTTAGCTTTGTTTTTAGCTGTTCTTCCTGTTTTGTTAGGCTATTTACCCTTAATTCTGATAATTTCTTTTTTTCTTCCAAATCTTTTATTGCAACATCTTTTGTTGTTTTAACCATTATTGCCCCAATGGATTTGAAGACTTCTTTTTCTGTTGTTTTTTTAAGTTCTTCTAGTGCCAAATCGATTTCATTTAATTGCAATTGCAATTGTTGTTTTTGCATCATTGCAGATTGTAACTGCTTTTCCATATTCTGGTACTGCATTAATTCCTCTTCAAGTTGTTTGTCCATTTTCATTCCCTCCATTTATTCCCTCTATAATTTGAAGATACCTTAAAAAAGAGTTGGCAGTTGCTCTTAGAGAAACTGCGTCTCCTTCAATATCTATTATCAGAGTATTATTTTCTAAACTAATTTTAGAAGAAAACCTTTTATTAGTATTTATTTCTTTTTCCAATGTTATTTTTGCATCTCCTGCTTCTTTTTTATTTTTAAAATTATATTTTATTGAAATTGAGCCTTTCATTTTGTATCACTTTTGATCTTTTTTCTGTTTTCTTTAATAAACGGATAATTATTTATAGATTGGGAATTTATAAGTTATTCTTTCTTGAAACTTCAAAATATGCCTGATTTATTGCCCTAAAAAACAATTCCTGAATTTCAGGTGATATTTTATTAAAATCAATTTTTTCATTTGAATTGGGATTGGAAAGAGATTCTATATAATTTATCACAATTGAAGTTTCTTCTAAAAATTCCTGCTGTCTCATATATACTTTCATTGAGGTTCTAAACAGATCTGAATATTTTTCCCTAAATAATTCTATAAAATCCTCGGTTATGTGCAAATTATTTAATTTAATTATCCTTTCCAAACTGTTTTGTGCCTTTTTACTTTCAGAAATTACTGATTTAAGCTGGTTATCAGACATCTTTTCCATAAGGAAATAATGAGATTTACTATTTTTATAGGTTTGGTTATTTTATACATTCTATATTACTTTTTATAACTTTACCTATGGATTTATATTCTTTATCATTCTAATAGTTATATATTAATATGGTGGTGTTACTTGAAAAAGAAAAAAATATTAACTCCGAATTCAAATTCCAAAACACCCAAAACTTCTTTTAGAAATAGATTATATGAAAGCATTAACAGTGTTACTTCAACATTAAAGATTGTAGGCTTAATTTTGGCAGTTTCTTTATTATTATACCCTAAGGATTTACATTCACAAGATAAGAAAGCAGAACCAGCTAAAGATAAGCCTGCAACTGTGCAGATTGATGCCAAGAATGCGGTTGCTCAGGCAGAATCTAGAAAAGGAACATTTAATTTTGAAAAGAAAAAAGAAATAGAGTTGGATATATCCAAGCTACCTAAAGTTTCATTAAATGAAATTCAGGTTTTGGATTTTAAGACACAAACACAACACAAAGATATTCGGATGCCTGATTATGAATCATTTGAAGGATACTACACTACTGTATCAGTAGATTTTTTTGATAGGGGAGATGGAAAGGTTCATGGACTTGCAGCACATCTTATGAATTGTAAAAGTCCCGGGTGCAATCCAGGCCCTATTGATAAAGTATTAGTTGTAGCAGCAGAAGGAAAGTTAATTGGAAATGTTGATTTAACCCTATTAAATGATGCATATAAACAACGAACAGGAAAAGAAATGATTTATGCTAAAATAGTTGTAGATCATCATATGGATAAAGAAGAAGGAGAACTTGTAGATTTAATGGTTGTTCCAATAAATAAGCCAAATCAGGAAATAAACGGAGATGCACTTTTGCTTTGGGTTAGTTATAAAGTAGAACTTGGAGCTCTTAGCAGACGCCATATTTTATATATTGAAAATCAATAAATAGATTTTAATTTCTTATTCTCCTAAATTTACTTATGGCATTTAAAGATAAAACACTTGAACAAGGATCTAATAAAAATGAAATCACGGATTATTTAACAAATAGAACAGCAATGTATGCAAAATCTCAACTTAACCCAATATTAGCCAATGCTCCAGAACCTCTTAAGAAAGTAATGAAAAATAATGATGATTTACTAAAAGTAATAGAAGCATTAAACCTAAAAGGAGAAGGGGGGGCGGTCATTGCTGTCTGCAACATGCTTCAGCTTCCAGCAAATCAAAGGGAACAATTGGAAATGGAACTTCGCGCTTTCTTTAAATCCAATAAGGAAAAAATACTTATTATCTACCAGAATTCCTTTAAAATTGCCATCCGTAAAGCTTATGATTCTTCTAAAACTGACCAAGAAAGAATAGAAATTTTAGTTGCCGGAAAATCATTGGGGCTTTCTTACAAAGTAACCCAGGAAGAAATACTTCAAGAGATTGCAAAGGGAAAAAGTAAACCAGAATTAACCAAGCTATCCAATTTAGCCTCTATGGCAGGTTATTCTTCCGATGCAATCAGGGCAGTTACTTATACACGATCTGAATTTAAGCCAGATAACCCAATAAATATTTCAGAGATTCAAACCCAGTTAGCAACAATGCAAATTTATACTCAAAAACTTGCACAACTTGCAAAAAGTATTAAGGATATTTTAGATAAACAAGAAAAGGACAAAGAAAATAAGGAAGATGAGGAGTAATCAATTCCTCTTTCCAGCTATAATTGCAAATTTTCAGAAATATTGGAAACAGACTCAATTTTTTTTCGAAGAAAATAATGTATCTTTCTTTTATCCTTATGATCAAATAAATCTAATGCATTCTGCCCTAAAATCAACAGCCTATAATCCCCTCCAAGTTTTATATTCTCAGATTCCACCCCAAAAACATAATATCTTTTCATATATCCATCTTCTGAAAATAGATGATCCATTGGAGCAATATAAGAAGGGATCGAATCCCTTATATTAAATCTAGTTAATAACCCATTAAGATTTGTATTTATCTCTCTTTTATAGTGAGAAGTATATGGAATTGGAGTTGAAAGATAAGGTATGAAATTATTATTACCAATCACAAGATATTTATTATCCACTAAGCAGAGAAGGGCAACATTAATATCCAAGATTCCGACCTTTCTTGAGATGGTTAAAAGATACCTCTCTAGTTTTTTTGAAATTAATTCTCTATTTTCCATAAATAAACACCACAATATTTATTTATTAACCACAAGGTATTTAAATACAGTAGTTTTAACCATTAATTTAATTAAATTATGTGAATTTATATAAAAATATCTAAAAAAATAGTACAAATATACAATAAAAACAATTAAATTTATATATCAATATGTGAATTTGTATATTCGAAATTTCCAAATCTTTAGAAAGAAAATCTAACTAAGCTTGAATTTGGATTTTTTTAAAGATGGGTTTTCAAATATCTGATCCCGCAGATCATCTAATTTTGAATGAATGATATCTGATTTGCTTATATACTCAAAATAGTTTTTTCTACTAGAACTTGAAAGATTTTCAAAAAAATTCTTGGAAGATGAGATATGCTCATCTATATGAACTGAAAGAGAATTAAAATTTCTTTGATAAAAAAATCCAGAGATTGAAAGAATTGAAGAAAAAGAGCCCATAAACATTCTTTTCATATATTCATTTGAAAGGGAACGGATTTTATTTTTCTCTGAAATTTTATTAGTACTATAATAGCATGAATCAAGTTCCCGCAGAACAGAGATTTCAGCTCTTGAAAAAACCAAAAGTTGCACAAAATCATGGGCTGCTGAATCATAATTTACACCAAACCTGCTGGTACTTTTAAGATACAATGTAATAAAAGAATCAAAAATAGGCTTAAAAAATAAATCATCTTCTTTTAAAATTACAAGAGATAAAAACTTCTTCTTTAATCTTGATTTTGTTTTTTCATCCAGGATAAGGGAAAAAAGATGATTTGACTGCCGGACAGTATACGAATCAGGTCCGCATTTTAGTTCATTAAAAAGAATTGAGTTGGCAACAATAATGTCGCGTGCAAGAATGGAAAAATCTTTTTGTTTTTTCTTGTGCATAAGATAATATGAATGGAATAACTGGGCGCCTTCCTCTCCAAATGCCAAAAAAAGGGCAGATTTGTTATTCTTTAAATGTTTTAAAAGAGTTGAAAGGCCTTTTTTTGTAAAACTTCCAGAAGAGGTAAAATGATTTTTTGAAAGAAGCGGAAAAATATTTGAAGAATCAAAGGAAAGATTGTTTTTTTCAACGCCAGGCCGCATATGAAAATAAGGAGAACAGATAATTTAAATGTTTGCAAAAAGATGGCTCTGTAGAATTCCTAAAGAAAATCATCCTCTAACAAATAAAATATTTTATTGTCTAAAACCTTATGACAAAAGTTGTGCGGTACAATCGTTTTCCCTGTTTTTGGGTAAAAAGTTTTCTGGAGATTTTATAAGAATAGTTGAAATATTTTAAAACTTCAAAAACTTTTTTTGTACTTCCAACATAAAGATCGATTCCTTCCTTTTTCTCTTCAACTTTTCCAACAAAAGTTTTTCTTGAAAGTTCTTTTGAAAGTTTTTTGGATGCGCTCCCAACCCGTATCTTATCTCCTCTTAACTGCAGTATTGCCTCAAAATAGCCCCCACTTTTCTTGGAACATTCAGAACAGATGACTTCCTCTGTTTCAGGAAAAAAAGTTCTATGCGCCATATAAATTTTTCCTTCGACTTTAAAATAGATTACAGCTGTCCCGCTTTCAAGATAATAATCAACTCTTTCAAAATTTCCCTTGAATTTTGATGCGATATTTTCCTCTATTTTTCTCTGGTTGTATACTGACCACTCTTTCCCGTCCCAGTATTTAAGGCATCTTTTGCAGGTTCTTATTTTCAAAAACTTTGGCTTTACAACCTTTAATTCATAGCATTTTTCACAGAAAGGACCTATAAAATTAGATTCGGAACTTTTTATTCCACACTTTGGGCATACAAACATAAATTAGTAATTCTACAGTAAGCTTTAAATAATCAAAAGAATATCATCTTTTAATGGATGAAGAAGAATTATACCAAGGTATGAATTCTGAATTAAGGTTCATAACCCTTGAATTAATGAAGCTTGCTCAAAAAAGAGATATCAGCTTTGAGAAAATAGCCGAAGAATATGTCAAAAATGTAAATCTCATGCAGAAAAAAATAGGGGAATCCTTGGATAAAAACCAAAATGAATCCCCTGAATCTAATTTTTGATTGATATGACAAAAAATATAAAAAAATCAGTGGCTTTGACCGGTTATTTGATTTCCCTTCCAAAAACAAGATATCTTTTAACCGGGATATTTATAATCGGGATTATATTCGGAGTCTTATTAAATTTCGGAAAATACTCTGGTATAGAACTGCTTACGATAAGTGTAATAAATGGAATTTATCTCCTAGTGATCCCTGCACTTTTTTCAGCAATGGCAATCAAATTAATGATACGAAAAATAGAATTTAAAAAAATTGCAGGAACAGCATTGATAGGAGAGATAATATATGGAATAACCTATTTTTTATCTTCGATTATTTGGGGATACAATGAAATGTATTCCCAGTCAGTCATCTTTATAGGTTCAGCATTTGTTTTTGTAATATGGTATTATATCGCAAGAATAATATTCGGGGTTAATCTAAAAGCACTTGTTTCTGCAATAGTCCAGCTTATATTTTATGCTGGATTTCTAACTGGCAGTAGCCTGATTTTTACCGAGAATACGATTGAACAAGTTTTATTCAAGCTTTATTTGTCTTCTTTTCTTTTGCTTTTTGCAATATATCTATTTTTTAGGATTATAAACGCACCGATGAAAAGAACTTTTGGCTACAGTAGCATTGATGCATTCTCAATGTTTATGGGGCAATGGCTTTATGGAAAAAAAGATATAGAGAAGGCGTTTCAGGAAGTTGGAGAAACGAGCAGAACTCTTTTATATGCATTAATATTTGAAAGGGAGAAAGATAAAAAAGTTTTTCTTGTTCCTTTTGTGCATTTCGGGCCTTTTGGAAACCTTGGGGGAAGCGATTTTTCAAACCTTATTGCAAAAGAAATCATGAAAAAATATGCCATGCAGACATTTGTCTTTCATGCCCCTGTAACGCATGACTTAAACCCAAGTTCATCTTCTGAAATAAATAAGATAATTAATTCATTCGATTCTTTAATGAAAGAATGCAGATTTGAAAAAAGCAAGATCGGTTTTAGCCATGGAAAATTCAAAGAATCAATTGTTGATAATTTATGGTTTGAGAATGGAAATTTTATCTCTCTTTCAAGGGCGCCCAAGGTAACTGAAGACATAAATTTCGGCCTTGGGCTTTCATTAATAAAAACCGGAGAAAAGTATTCAAAACAAACAATAGTTGTTGACCAGCATAATGCAGAAACAGGGGAAATAACCAGTTTTGAACCGGGCAGCATTGAAGGATTCAATTATATGAACGCAGTTGAAAAATCATTTGAAAAAAATCCGGAAATGAATAGCCTTTTGTGCGGATTTTCACAGAGAAACCCAACCCATGGCGCAATCGGAGGAGCGGGCATAAAAATTGCAGTATTTTCAACAAAACCAGAGTATGTTCTAATATTAATTGATTCAAATGGAATAACCCCGCAATGCAGGGAGATTATAATACGGGAAGTTCAAAATCTTGGAAAAAAACACAACCGGAAATGGAATGTTGGGGTTTATACTACAGATACGCACAGCATAAATGCAGTACAGGGAGTTGTAAATCCATTAACAGAAGATGTGAGTATACTCAAAGAAATTAAGACATGCGCGCTTGGGGCATATTTTGATATGAAACCTGCAAAAGTTTATATCGGAAAAAAATGGTTTGATATAAATGTTTTGGGCTCAAAACAATCAATAGAAATAGTCTCAACAGTCAATTCCATAATCGCTGTTGCAAAGGTTGCTGCGCCAATAATCATTTTTGGCTCGGTTCTTGCAATAATATGGGTTTTGTCCAAACTATAAACTTAATAAAACTTATTTCTGAATCTTAAAAAATTCCAGGTATTCTTCTTCTATTATGTGAAGTTTTGCAGGAACAATGAAAGTAAATAAGGGTTTTCCAAGAATAGACTTTTCAAGTTTATCCAAAAAACCATAAGTAATTTTTTCATCCTCATAACCAATCCTTGAAAGAATTATGGCTTTTTTAACTATCCCTCGTCCAAGCTTTTCTTCTATTTTTCTTATCATTTCTATCCCTTTATTTGCATCCATCGGACCCATCTTGGAATCAAGATCTAAAAAAAGGATTGTATGGAGATTCCTTTTTAGGTTTTCTTCAACGCATTCGAGAGGAGAGGTGGGCTCATAATTTTTTCTCCAGTATGGAAGGGTTGCACTTTTTCCAAACCTATACGGAGAAAGCCCTGATTTTCCTGTTGCTGCACAAAAAATAGAGCTATTGTGTATCACTTTTGTTTTTATATTTTTTCTTCTGCATTCAATTAGAAGTGAAATATGGGTTGTTGCGATTAACGCATCCCCTACAACCACAAGCCCGATTTCTTTTTCCTTTGCTCTTTCTATAAGGAGATTGCTTTCCACTCCGTCCCGTTCTATTATTTTTATTTTTTTATTTAGTTTCTCTTCCAGGTTTTTCACTTCTTTTTCCTGAATTGGGGAAGTATAAATTTCTGCATATACTTCTTCGCATTTTTTAAGCTCATCAATTCCATTTAAGGTAAGATCAAAATTTATTCCAGCGCTTATAAAACTTAGGCTCATAAAAAAGTATTGATGATACAAATATAAAAGACTAACTAAAAAAATCAGTTTTATCGAAGAGCACCCCACCCTAAAGGGTGAGGTTTGCGCTCATTCGATAAAATCTCGCCAAGTCGGGTCGGCATTCAATCCTCCTCTTAAAAGAGGTGGTTTTTCTGCCGACTTGGCGATAAATTAGTATCGGAAGGTGTTCTTTTCTCTGTATAATACCTCTATTAATCTTGCAGTGCCTTTTACTTCCCTTCTAGTCAAAAATAGTTGTGCATACTCTAAAGCCATATCGTAAACACCTTCTTTCAGGTAATGCTCCCATGCTTTTCTGGCTATAGCTTTGACTTCAATTTCGCTTATGTTATATTCTTTTTCATATCCTTCTGCAAATTCTTGTATTTTCCTGGCTCCGCTTATTATAGTCCTGTCAACTAGTGCCCTTCTTGCCACTTCTTTAGAATTAAGCTTGTACAGTTCTATGATTTCATTTGCAATATTTATGCCTGTCTTATTTCCTCTAAATTCCATAGGGCTAAATGCATAACTGCTATTTGCCCACTCTAAAGCAGCCCTGTATGCAGCTTCAGTTACCATCTCCTGATCCACAAAATTTTGTTCTTCTAGATAACTTACTTTTCCATAGGACAATTGGAATAATAAGTCTTTGATACCACCTATTTTTCCTTCCCTGACCTCTTTTTCTGTGAGGACTCTCTTGTATTCCTCTATATTGGGTAATTCTCCATAAACATTACACTTAAATCCTTCAATTTGATTCGAAATTGCAATTTGTTCTGCTTTCATGCCACCTTTTTCTTTTAATCTTTCCATATGCTTTAATCTGGCGCTCATAATCTTGTGTCCTACCTTATTGTTAGCCAATTCCCTATCACCTGCTCTTCCTACTACATCTCTAAATACGCTTAGCTGGTCTGGTTCTGGCAATAGTTTAAAAGTGTTAAAACCACCCAGTTTCTTCACTTCTTTTATAAATACTCTTTTGTTTTTACCTTCTTGAGTTCTTTGAAACATACCACTCATACAATCACCATAATATACTATTTATGTAAACAACTATTTAAATAGGTGTCCTATGTGCTACTTACGACACTTTCTTAAGAGTTTTGTTTTTTATATTCTTTATGCCAAACGAAAAGGAGATACTATCAAGAATTGGATTATCAAAAAATGAGATTGATATTTATTTATGCCTTTTATCAAATGGGGAACTCACCTTTTATGAAATATCCCAAAAAACAGGAATCCACAGGCCCCATGTTTATGATAAAATAGAAATTTTGATTGGCCGTGGATTGGTAGGCGAGGTAAAAAAAGGCAATAAGCGCTATTTGCAGGCAGCAGATCCTAGAAAACTTGAAAGTTATTTGGATGAAAAAATAGAAAATATTCAGAATCAAAAAAAGGATTTGGAAGGTGTACTTGCTAAATTAATGGAGAGAAATAATGCCAACAGGGAAGACACGCAGATAGAAGTTTACAAGGGAAAGGAAGGTTTGAAGGGTTTTTTAAAAGATATAATTTTTACAAGGAAAAATATCTCAATAATGGGATTGGAAGAGGAAAAATATTTAGAGGAAGCCCCAATAGCCATAAAAAAATATTTTAATGAATTGACTGAGCTGGGTCTTGGGGAAAGAGCCATAATAAAAGATAAACCTAATGCTTTCACATTCGATACTCCGACAACAATATACCGGAAATTGAAAAGTAATGCCCTGAATCCTTCGAATATTTACATATATGGAAATAAAGTTGGAATAATAATTTGGGGAAATCCTATTATTGTTATTAAAATTGAAAATGAAAATATGGCCAAGACATATCAGGAATATTTTGAGTATCTCTGGAAAATCGCAACAAAGTGTTAGTCCTTTATGTATATAGTTAATGAGCCTGCAATTATTATCAATACCCCTCCTAAAATTATCAACGGAGTAGGCATTTCATTGAATAATATTATTCCCAAAATGGTTGCAAATACTAGTTCAGACATTGTCAGTATAGAGCCTTTTTGTGCTATTATTGTTCTTAATGCATAATAAATCAAGAGGTAGGCGATTCCACTTAAGATTCCCATTATACACATTATTGGCAAATTAGTTATAATTATATTATCAAAATTGGAAAATAAAAGAAAAACAGGAACAATAATTATGGATCCAATGGCATGTCCAAAAAAAGATAATGCTTCTGGATTAAAATTGTCTTTCAGTTTTCTGGCAAGGATAATATTTATTGAATAGCTTATTGCCGCCAATATCGAAAAAATCATTCCTATCTCAGAGAGTTCATATTCTAAAGTATTTATTGGATTGAATATGCAGGCTATCCCAAGGATTGTAATGGCAATTAAGATTATTGTTATTTTCTGCATTTTTTCTTTTAGCAAAAATGGGGATAATAATATTACAAATACAGGTGCAGTATAAAATAGAAACATGGATACTGATATCGGATTGATTAGTAGCGACCAATATAAGAATAACCAGGTCCCTAGCTGTGATGCGCCAAATATCAGGAGCAGTCTTTTCTTTTGTATTTTTATTTTCTCTTTTTTTATTTTTATATATATGTATGATGTAACCGCTCCAAAAAATAAAACAAAAAAAGTTATCACAAAGATATCTATTCCGTCCAGAAATTTTACTAAGATGCTGGAACATGCAGCTAAAAAAGAATATAGAATTATAGTCAAATATGCTTTCATTAATTATCCTCCAACAATCATTCTTAGCACATCCCTTATCCCGGGGGCAAGACCGATTATTGCAAGAATGAGAATAATATAATTTTTCTCATTTTCGGTTAGTTTTTCCCTATCTATAAAATAAACCGCAAGAAAAGCAATGAGAACTTTTAGAAGATAAAAAGTAAAGTATGTCCCGAAAATATCCCCAACTGCCCTTGAAAAAACATGCTGTTCCCAGTAATAAACCCCTGTAAACTTTCCAAAAAAGTCGATGACAAAAAAGGTCGCGGCACCATCGAGCGCCTGTCCTGCAATAACAAGGGCATAAAAAGGATTTTTAAAATATTTCAATGCCAAAAGAAAAGGAATTGCAGCTAAAATCAATACCGGAATCGAATATAAAAAATACTGCATAAATGGAAGGATTATAAGAAAATTGAATGCAAATAAGAAAAGCCCGATATATTTTAACAAATCGATTCTTTTCATTTTATAAGTTATTATAAAACTTGAAAGAAAGAGAAATGAAACTATAAGATAAATTCCAGGGGAAGCTGTAAAATATCCATAATCATAGAGATGTGAATTTAGTATAAGGGATTGAAGAAATGTTACTGGCATCAAAACGCCGGTATGAATGGAATCAGTAACAACTCTCATCGTTGAGCCGAGAAGGACAAAACTCAATGTTCCGTAAATAAATTCTTTTTCTATTTTTACTTTATATCTTTCAAGAATTTTAAAAATAAGATAAACGCATATTATCGCAATTATCCCATAGGTAAGAGTATTAATTAGATTATACCCTGTATTTGAATTGATTGGGTCTAGAAAATATTTATATATGAATTCATTCATTATATCAGATGTGTATAAATCCAAAAAAAAGTTTATAAACGCAGTAGTGGAGTTTTCAATAGGGCGGCTATTGAGCGAAGCAAAGAAAAACTCCAAAAAACACCCTGAACGGTCAAAACGATATCTCTATCTTGTAAGAAAATTTATCCAGAGATATAAGTTTAAAATCACAGGAGAACAAAAACTGATGTTTTGCAAAAAATGCCTTGTCTGGTGGGCAAATAAAAAAACACTTGCAATAAAAGATGATAAAAAAAGAAAAATAATTGAATATAAGTGTCTTAATTGCGGGTATATAAAAAGAATCCCGTACTATCCAAAAAAATAATAATATTGCTGTTTAAATAAGGATATGAAATTTTACACTCTTGCAAAACCATATATAGGAAAAATGGAAGAATACATCGAGGAAACCTTAACTTGTGAAAAATCATATATGTACCCCCTTCTGCTTGAATATATTAAACGGGGAGGAAAAAGGATAAGGCCTGCGCTTGTTTTTCTAATACTTGGGGCAATGGGAAAGGATCCAAAAAAAGGAATTGAAACCTCTGCAATTATAGAATTGTTCCATAATTTTACCCTTGTCCATGACGATATTGAAGATGATTCAATTATGCGGCGGGGAAAACCAACAATGCATATAAGCGAGGGAATTCCAATTGCAATCAATTCCGGGGATGCGTTGTATACACTTGTGTGGAATATGTTTTTTAGATTAAGTATGCTTCCTGCAAAAAAAGAGGAGATAGGCTTTGTTCTTTCCAAATCATTTAAAGAAGTGGTGGATGGACAGGCAATTGAACTAAACTGGTATCGTGATAAAAAAATAGATATAAGCGAAATGGAATATTTTGAAATGATTGAGGGAAAAACAGGCTCACTTATCAGGGCATCGGCAGTAATTGGAACTATTCTTTCTGAAAAAAAAGAACATGTTGAAAATATAAAAAGATATGGGCTTAAAGTCGGGGTTGCATTTCAAATACAAGATGATGTGTTAAATTTAATAGGCGAAGAGGAAAAATACAAAAAAGAGATAGGGGGGGACATAACCGAGGGAAAGAGAACATTAATGCTTGCTTACGCAATTTCAAAACTTGCAAAAAACGAGCAGGACGAACTAAAGGGAATAATTCTTGAAAATACAAAAGATAAAAAGAAAATATCACGGGCAATTGAACTGTTAAAAAAATCCGGGGCAATTGAATATGCACAGAATACTGCAAAAAAAATGATAGATGATGCAAAAAAAGAAATTGATTTTCTAAAAGATTCAGAATACAAACAGGGTTTAATTGAGCTTGCAGACTTTGTGATAAAAAGATCGCATTAAATTTATAAATACTATTATCTTCTTATACATCTATGAAAAGCTCAAAAATTCTTTTATCGCTTGTAGTTTTTGCTTTATTATTTGGAAATCTTTTTTCCTTTGATGTTAAGGAGCATTTATACTTAAATGAAGATGATGAAAAATTAACTCAGGAAACATTTATTGTAAATGGACAGGAATATACACTCGTAAAATATGACAGTGCCGAGATATTTTTATTATTAGGCGGGAACGCAGTTGAAGACCAGGCCCAGATCAATGATGCAATCGGAGTATATTACAGGCAAAAATACTACCCGGGCAGTACAGAGATTGAAGAACTTTCATTATTAATAGAACAATTCAAAGACAGCCGTGACAGCGATGCATATTCCTCATACGGACTTACAAAAGATCAGGTATGTCTTGCTAATTTATTCATGATAACCCTCAAACAGGGAAAGGTAGTTGATCTTTTTCCATGTTATGACCAGGAATCATGTGAATATACCGAATTAATGTTTTGTTCTGCAATAGGAGATAAACCATTCAGCATGTGCAGGCCCGGAGAACTCATAGAAGATTTTAAATATATTTCATATGCAAGCAGGGGGCTTACAACAATAATGGGAAATATTACTGAAAAATTCAACAATCAGACAAGTGAAAATGAGTTATATGATTCCCTTAAATATATATATGAAAATTCAGATTCAATCAAAAAATATTCACAGGATATTGGAAGCTCATTGTTTAAGACGCCTGTTAATTTTTCTGAAAGATGCAATTACATAACAATGAATCTTCCGCAGTATGGCTGTTTTAGAATCTGCGGAAATCTAGAATTTGATATCAGCGCAGTAAATGAGATAAAAACTATATCCAAAAATTTGATGGACAAAATGGAACCTTTTGCAAAAAGGGCTGAAATAGCAAATAACTTATATACTCAAACTAATGATAGAATTGAGTATAAATTAAATACCGAACTGGCAGAAAGTTATAATAAGGAATTTGAACCGGTATATCTTGAAGGAATAGAACTTGAAAATGAGGCGGCATATACCCTTGAAAATAAAATTTCAGATAAAAAACTTAATGCATCCTATATCGAGCTCAAGACACTTGGAAAAGATATAAATGATTCAATATATCTATTTAATTTTACAAATATCGATGGAAAAATAACCGCATATATTTCATTGATGAATAAAACAAGAACGCAGCTTAATATAACACTCGCATTATATGATGAGCTTGAAATTGAGAAATCTCAGGCTGAAACCTATCTTTTGTACCTTGAACTCAAAGGCCTTGATCAAAAACTTGAAGAACAGGTAGATGAAATAAAAAAGGAAAAGGAGGAATTGGATGAAAACCTGTCAAAAACAACTTCAACAGAAAAAATTACAGAAATAGAACAAGGATACGAGGAAATAATGCTTAAATTAAACCAGACAGTTGAAAACCAGAAAGAGAATATTGTCTTCGATAAATTAAGGGCTTTTGCAAGAAAGGTAAATGCAAATGTTGATAATCTCATTAATGAAATACACCAACCAACATATGAGGAAAAAATGAATTATTCTCAAAATATTCCAATCTATCTTTCAGTGGTTAATTTTGTTTCCATATCCTGCGTAGGGGCATTCATATTCTTAGTTTTGATTTCAAGAATGAATTTTACAAAAATGAGCCAGATTCTTGTATATCTTGCAATAATGTTTATTTTTGTTCTGGGGGCAGGGATATTCTCATACGGTTTCTATTATTATCTTGACCATACAACCAATGTTGCAGACCTTAATGAGTTCACCATTGCAACAAAAATAGCAAATACAACTGCAATAGTTTTGAATTTAAATAATGTAAGCGACGCAGATATGCAAATAATGAAAAACTGTGCAAACGGATTATCCGAAGTATTCAAATTAGAGGAAAATGAAACAGTTGATATTTATGAGATAAATAATGGCTGCTACAAAAACGGGGAAATGATTTTGGGCATTTCTTCCAAAAAATGCATAGAAACTGTGGATGGTCCAATGATTTATTTTGAATATCAGACTACATACAAAAAACCGATTGTTAATTCAATATTTATAGATAAATTAACATTATATGGAAATACAAAGTTTTACCGAGATTGCAATATAGAATCGATATTTAGGGTGATTGAATTTGGAGGCTAAAAAGATAGGAGTTATAATACTTGTTCTCCTTGCATTTGGAGCGGCATTTTATTTTTTTGTTGATCTGTCAAATGAAGAAAAATTGGAAGACGATGAAAAGGAAATAATCGAAGAGACAATGAAGGATAAATTTCAGAAAAATCTCTTATCCTCAAATGAAGTTTATATAGTGATGGATACGCGAAACGCTCCAAACAGCACGATATCTGATGGAATACTCCAGTGCGGGGTTGATTTGGCAGGCAGTCAGGGGCTTTTTGAAAAAAATATTACAATACTTGGTCTTAATGCTGAAGAATGTTTTGGCATCAAAAATGAAAGCGTTTCAATTGATGAATGCCTTTTGCTAATTGATGGAAAAATGCAGATATATATCACTTCGGAAAATAGAACGGAATACTTTGAAAAAAGACTGGTGGTATCAATTAATGAGCAGTATGCATACAAAGCATGCGATATAAATTTCAAGGAAAATTAGCTTTTTTATTTATATCTTAAAAATGCCCCTATTCCCCCAAATCCTGAAAAAAACTGGTTTCCTTCTGCGCTTCCATTAGAGATAACATCAACCTTGATATTATGGGTTCTTGCAAGCTCTATAAAATAATCGGTCAGTGGATCATCTTCTTCTATCTGCATTAAAGTATTGCATTTCGGGCAGTTTTTCAAGGGAAGTTGGGCTTCAGGACCAATTATATCAAATTCCTCATTAGAGCAGGATGAGCATTTATATCCAATTCTCCTAAAAGTAAGGCCTTCGGAAACTAAAACATGGTCTGCTTTTTTAATTAAAATTGCATCCTGCACTTCATTTATTCCATAAGTTGCAAGACCGCCCTGCACTACTTCTTTAATGAAACGCTCGACCAAAATCTTTTCCTTTATAATTGCCTGCTCGGAGATTATTTCAGAGCTTTTTGCAAGAACCTCACGAATTCCATATTCTTCAGTATACCCCGTATCAACTACTCCTAAAACATTCAATTGATAATTAAAGGTTTTTGCTTTCATAAAATAGTCTTTTGTCGGACCAGGGCCTCCGACAATTACTCCTTTGATTCCTTTTCCAACAAACGCAGAATCCATTGCCTCTCCGACACGGATATAATATTTGTCTATGCTTTCCTCCCTTAATCTTTCAAATCTTCTAGAAGACTGCCCTCCTTTTCTTATTTTTGAATGGGCAGTGGAGTTTAATTTTTTAATTATTGTAATTTCCGTTCCTTTCAAAAAAGCTATTGTTGCCTCTTTCCCATCTAAAACTACAATCCCGTAAGAATCCTGATTCTCAATCATTTCTATTAAAGGCTCTAGAAAGAATTTGCTATCGCATCGATAGATATTCATTTTCAATGGAAAAATGGGCTCGATGGAAAATAATTGGACATCTATTTTTGAAGGATTTTCTGAAACATTCCCACAAAACATGCATATTCCGTTAGGAGGTGTTTTATTATACATTTTAAGGTTATTTATCAATTTTTCAAGTGCTGATGAAACATTAAGCTTTGTGCTTTTGGATTTTATATTGCTTGCCTGGCCAAGCTCATCTCTTAATTTTCCTGAAATTTCATGTATCGGATAATCCTTTGGGATATACACTGAAATAAGCTGAGTTCCACTGCCCCTGTATTTTGAAAGCATCTTTATCTTTTTCCTAAATTCATACACCCGATCAGAATCATCCATTAAAAAAACCTAATCTAAAACTTTCACTTTCCCTGTTTCAAGGAAATATTCCATTCTTATTATTTTTATCTTATGTTCTTTGAGATGTTTGGAGATTACCTCGCTTTTTTCAAGAATTTCTTTTTCAACACAGCAAAGATTTTCCTGAATGCTCTCCTCAATCGTTCCTTTTACTGCAGGAGTTATTTTTTCAACCAGAGTATCAATAAAATTGCCCTCTTTTTTTCCTTTGCAGGAGCAGGCCGCAGTAACTGCCCCGCATTTTGTATGCCCGAGAAGAACTAAAATCGGAGTTTTCAAATGCTCAATTCCATATTCAATGCTTCCAAGTGCGATCGGATCGCAGATATTTCCTGCAGTTCTTATTATAAATAAATCTCCGATTCCCTGATCAAAGATGTATTCAGGGACAACCCGTGAATCAGAGCATGAAAGTATTGTTGCAAACGGCTTTTGCCCTGCCAGGGTTTCTTCCCTTCTTTTATTCAAATCCTTTTTTGAGAAATTTCCAGATACAAACCTTTTGTTTCCTTCCAATAAATTTTCTAATTCATTCATATTTTCACCTAATTAAAAAGGGGCATACATTAACTATATAAGTATATTTTTAAATAATTGCCCTTAACTATTAAATAATTCCGGATTTGGAGATTAAAATGTGCGGCATAATAGGAATACTAAAAACTGAAAGTTCAAAAAATACCCTAAATCAGATGATAACCTCACTAAAAAAAATGGATTACAGGGGTTATGACAGCTGGGGCTATGCAACAATAAATGGAAAAATAAAAATAACCAAGAGAGTTGGAAGAATATCTCCAGGAGTTTTGGAAGAAGACACATTTATTGGAATCGGGCATACTAGATGGGCAACCCATGGGGCAGTAACTGATGAAAATGCGCACCCGCATACTGACTGCAAAAAGGAAATCGCAATTGCCCACAATGGAATAATAGAAAATTACCTTCAATTAAAAGAGTGGCTCCAAAAAAGGGGCCATAAATTTTTATCTGACACTGATACAGAAGTTATTGCACATCTTTTTGAAGAAGAATCAGGAAATTTATTTGAACGGGCAAAAAAAATATCAATGAAAATAGAGGGTTCTTTTGCAATTGTGGCAATGGATTCAAAAAATCCGAATGAAATGGTTGCAATAAAAAATGAGAGTCCTCTTTTGATTGGGACTTCAAATGACTCCCTAATTGTTGCAAGCGACCCTTTGGCATTTATAGACCATACAAAAGAGATGTATGTTCTTTTGGACGGGGAAATTGCATATCTTAAAAGAAATGAAAAATTAGAAATAGAATTTTATAATTACAAGGAAAACAAAAAAATAAGCAAAAAAACTGAAAAAATCCACTGGGACCACAAAGAATCCGAACTTATGGGGCACCCCCATTTTATGCTCAAGGAAATTTTAGAGCAGCCAAATTCTCTAAGAAACGGAATGAATGAAAAACAGGCAGAAAAAATATCAGAATTTATAAAAGATAAAAAAGTAGTTGCAGTTGCATGTGGAACTGCAAGGCATGCATCAGTTATCGGAAAGCACATTTTATACAGGATTGCAAAATTTAATATTGAGGTTATGATGGCGCATGAATATAGTTATTTTATAGAAGATGCTCCAAAAGATGCAGTAATTTTGGCAGTCTCGCAAAGTGGAGAAACTGCTGATGTGCTGGAGGTTGTACGAAAAGCCAAAAAAAGAGGGATACCTGTAATTTCGATAGTAAATATTCCAACCAGCACGCTTGCGCGTGAAAGTAAATTAGTTTACCCGATAAATTGCGGGCCAGAAATTGCCGTTGCATCAACAAAAGCATTTTCAGGGCAAATTCTTGCATTTTATCTTATCGCATACGCAATGGCCGGAGAATTGAAAACTGCAAGAGAAAAAATTCTGCGATTAATCAGTTTGATTGAAAAGAAAATGGAATATAATGTTTCAAAAACAAAGGAAATTGCCCACAAAATTTATTCGAAAAATCATGTTTATGTTCTTGGAAAGGGAGTAAATTATGCAATTGCGCTTGAAGGGGCATTGAAAATAAAAGAGATTAGTTATATCCACGCAGAAGGAATGCCTTCCGGAGAGCTTAAACACGGAACCTTGGCGCTAATTGAAAATGGCACTCCGGTTATTTTACTTTCCCCTACAGATTATACTTATAATGACTGCATTTCAAATGGTCTTGAAACAAAAGCAAGGGGTGCCTATCTTATAGGGATATCTGATAAAGACCATCCTTCATTTGATGACTGGATTGATATTGGTCAGGCTGAAGACAGATTATTCTATCCTCTTTTAGAGATAATACCACTGCAATTACTTGCGTATTACACTGCCGTTATACTTGGGCGAGATGTTGACAAGCCGAGAAATTTGGCAAAATCAGTAACAGTCAAATAAGTTTATTCACTTTCATATTTTTTCTTTCTGAAAAATTTAAGCCAGATTGCCACAAGAACTATCAAAAATATTGATCCTGCTATGATAAATAAGGTCCAGTCCTTTTCAACAAATATTTCTATTTTTTTAGTCCCATACCCGATCTTGCTTAAAGAAAGTTCAATTTTCCCTTCAGTTGCAGCATCTATTTTTATGAATTCACTTCCAGAATAGGTTTTTCCATTCAAAATATAATTGAAATTTTTAACCCTGTCTCCTGTTTCTGCATCATAAACATAAATTATCGCAGAGGCGCCTTCTTTTATGGAATAGGGATATTCAAGCTTAAATTCGGGTTTTACAGAATCAGGAGTTCTTAAAAGATATAATTTGGTCGTGGAATCACTTTCACCATAAGCGTCAGTGACACTGCATTCTATTTCAACTGCCCCAAATGAATAAAAAGATGGGTCAAAAATATATTCAAATGAATTATTCACTGAATTTATATTAATCCACGGGCCAGAATTGATTCTGATTTTTGCAACTGGATTTTCATATTCTGAAAATACCTTTCCTTTTAATTCAACTTCCTTATAGCCTATTTTAGTTCGCTCTGAAGGCTCTGTAAAAATACAGCTTCTCTGGCTTGAGATAGAATAAAGATAATCTTTTGCAACAACAAAAATATGATTTTGGTGATATATTATTTCATTTATGGGTTTTACAACAGGATATCCCCAAACAAGTTCTCCTGTATTTCGGTCAAACCCATATAGATATGAATCAGAACTTCCAACAAGAACAATATTCTGTTTTCCAATTTCAACTATTTGCGGGGTCGAAAATATTGCACCATTGGTTTTTGATTTCCATCTTAACTGACCTGTTGAAGAATCAATTGCATATAAATATCCATCATTACTTCCGATATAAACAGTGCTTCCGTATATTTCTGCTGTTGATGTTATTGCGCCTTCAGTGCCCTGCATCCATAATTTTTCTTCAGATTGGATATTCACAGAATAAATAAAATGGTTCATAGAACCTATATAAATAGAGCCTGCATATGTTTTTGGATCAGATTTCCAGAATGGACCAAGTTTTACATCCCATAAAAGCTTTCCATCAGAATTTATGAAAATAATTTTTTCATCTTTTCCTGCAATTATATTCCCAAAATAAATATCCGGGGCAGTATAAATCCCGGATTCGTTATAGATTGATTTTATTTCTTTACCATTAAATGAAAAGATGCCATTCTTAGTTGAAATAAAAATATTTTCGTCATTTCTTTTTGCTCCAAAAACATAAGCCCCAAGATCAAACGAGTTTTGGATTTTTCCATCATCCCGAAGAGTATATATGGTCCCATTTTCAAGAATTGCAAATATTTTGTTTTCAATTATTTCTATGTGTGCAACCGGCCCCCCTAAATTTTCTCTCCAGTTTTGCCTTCCGGTTTCAACATTGAGTGAATAAATGCTTCCTCCGTACGTTCCAAAAATTATTGAATTCACAAATATCTTAGGGGTTGTTTCAATCTGGGAATCTACGAGAGTTTCCCAGCTATAAACTGAAAAAACAGAAATTAAAAGGAAAAAAAGCAAGAATTTTCCAGCCTTCATGTTTCACCAAGCAGGGAATCATGTTTTCCCTGATTAATTTCTTTTATTATTTCTCTTGCATTTTTTCCATTAACAGTTAGCCCTGTACTGTGGCAGCTTCCAACGACTTCTTTTGCGATATCTTTTATGGATTTTCCAAGGGATGTCCCTCTCTTTTTTCTTGCTATGTCTGCAATTTTTTCCATTTGGATATTTCCTGCAATTTGTCCTTTTTCCTTGCTTCCTTTTTCAACTCCTGCCCCTTTTTTTACAAGCTCGGAAGTTGCTGGAGAACCAATTTCAATCTTAAAGGATTTCGAAGAAGTATCTGCAATGACAGTTACTGGAATTTTCATTCCTGAAAATGCCTTTGTTTCCTCATTTATTTTTGCAACAACCTGCCCTGCATTTATTCCTATTGGGCCAAGTGCAGGACCAAGCGGAGGTCCTGATGTTGCCTTTCCACCTTCAACTATTAAATTAATCTTTTTTTCCATAAAAATCACCCTAATGCCCGATCAACACTTTCTATTTCAACCTGTCTTACCCCTGCAATAGAATTTATTTTCTGCTCGCTTGCCTCGAGCCCTTCATCTTCTCTTGCAAGAAAAGAAACCTGTATAAGTTTTATTCCAAATCCGATTTCAATTATTTTAATTTCTCCAACTCTTAAGATATTCCTGATTTCTTTTTCTATAGAAGGAATGCTTTCAGATTCTTCTGGATAAATTTTTGCCCTAACAATTACATCTGCCATTATACTCACGGTCCTTCAAATCCACATTGACAGGAGTATTCATTTTTATTTTCTCTGCACACATTGCACCTTACAATTTTGTTGTCGCATCCTGCGCACGGGAATTCCGTATAATCTACAACCCTTCTTCCACAACTATTGCATCTTTTCATTAATTCATCCTCCCTATACCCTCTATTGAAGTATTAAGTACTATTTTAGTTTAATCACTAACATATTTAAATATTTAAGTTTATATTATTACTTTATAAATTATTCAGTTAAATCTATAAAACTAATGGGCTCGTAGCTCAGCTTGGCTAGAGCGGCGGACTTTTAATCCGTAGGTCAGGAGTTCAATCATATCTTTTGACATAAGTTTTTCTTATGGATAAGATTAGAATATATCCCCTCGAGCCCGTTTATTGTTTTCAGTGTAGTGTTTTGAGTTTAGGGTTCTGCATTTTGTGATAGTGGAGTATTAATAATTCTCCAGGTATCTTTTTACTTCCCAATCCGAAACATCAAGCCTATATTCGTCCCATTCCTTGGTTTTAGCGATTAAATATCTTTCATATGTATATTTTCCAAGCGCCTCTTGTACAAGAGAATCTTTTTTTAATTCTTCCAGAGAATCATGCAAGGATGGAGGCAGCTGGGAGATATTTAATTCCTGCAATTTTTTGTCATCAAAATCATACAAGTTTTCTTCTATTGAGTTTGGGGGATCGATTTTATTTTTCATTCCGTCAAGACCAGTCTTTAGCATAACTGCAAATGCAAGATAGATATTACAGCTTGGATCCGGGCTTCTAAGTTCTATTCTTGCGGATTTTGATTTTCCTTTTGAGATTCTTGGGATTCTTATCAGCGCTGAGCGGTTTGTTGTTGCCCAGCTTATATATACTGGAGCTTCATAACCTGATGTAAGTCTTTTATATGAATTGACAGTCGGAGAGATAACTGCACTCATTGCCTTTATGTGTTTTAACTGGCCTGCGACAAAGTGTTTGGCCATTCTTGAAAGATTGTATTTATCATTTTCATCATAAAAAATATTTTCCTCTCCTTTAAACAAGCTCTGGTGGATATGCATTCCGCTTCCATTTATTCCTGCAATCGGCTTTGGCATAAATGTTGCAACAAGCCCGTGTTTTTCTGCAATGGCCTTGAATACAAATTTCAAGGTTAGTGCATTGTCTGCGGTTTTTAGTGCAGGGCCGTATTTAAAATCTATTTCATGCTGGCCTACTGCAACCTCATGATGGGATGCCTCAACATTTATTCCGAATTTTGAAAGGGCAACAATCATCTCCCTTCTTATTTCATATGCCTTGTCCATTGAAAGGTCAAAATAACCTCCGGAATCATGGGGCAGTGTTTTCATTCCATTTTCTTTTTTGAATAAAAAGAATTCCAGTTCTGGTCCAGTGTTATATTCATAGCCAAGTTCTTTTGCTTCATTTAATGCTTTTTTTAGTATATATCTTGGATCTCCTTCAAAAGGGGTTCCGTCCGGCCTGTAAATATCGCATATCAGCCTTGCAGTATTTCCATCAGGGCTTGAAAGCCAAGGAATAACTGCATAAGTATCAGAATCGGGCTTTAGAAACATATCACTCTCATGTATCCTTGCAAACCCCTGTATTGAAGAACCATCAAACCATGTTCCATAGTCAAATGAATTTTCAAGGTGCTCTATTCCTATTGTCACATTTTTTACTATCCCAAGTATATCTGTGAACTGCAAGTTCACAAATTTTACATTATCCTTTTCTATCTGTTTTAATATTTTTTCCTTGCCTTCCATAAAACCACTCCCAAAAAAAGTTAAATAGCTAAATCTTTTCAGGTTTAAATACTTTTTGCATAAATTTCAGACAAATGTTTATAAATATTATTTTTTAATTAACATTTGTATGCTATGAAGGTGTTAATATGAATAAAAACAAAACAAATGATGGGTTTAATGAAAATTTACTTTCAGAATTAAAGAAAAACAGCAGGATGTCGTATAGAAAAATTGCAAAAAAGACAGGAGTAAGCACCACAACAATAATTGAAAGAATGAAAAAACTAGAGCAGGAAGGGATAATAAAAAAATATACTATTTCGGTTAATTATGAAAAATTGGGATATGATTTTATGGCAGTAATTCAAATTTCCATTGCACAGGGACATCTAATTGAAGTTCAGAAAAAAATAAGCCTGCTTTCTGGGATTATAGGGGTGTATGATGTTACAGGAAAATATGACTCAATTGTAATTGCCATGGCAAAAAACAGAACTGAATTCAATAATCTAATAAAAAAGATTTCATCCACTCAAAATGTTGAGAGGACTAATACGAGCATTGTCCTTAATGTGATAAAAAATCCAATGGACTTTTAATCTTTTAAGTATTCACGCAGCATTTGCATCTGCACCATTCCCGGTATGGTCTTTGGCATAAAACTGGAATTATCAAGGTGCATTAGAACTCCCCTGGCATTTTTTGGTGGTAGAACTCTTTTACTGTTTGGGGCCATCATAAAATTGGCACCGGCAGTATCAAAAGATTTGTCAAGATTGGCAAATATTTCTTCATGGCCCTTAAACTCAACAAACGGAATTTTATCCTCCCCATGCACAAGATATTCTGAAAAATAATAAGTTTCAAAGGCTCCATATGTAATGGCTAATATGTCGAGTAATGATACTTTTTCTGGAAGCGGAATTAAATATTCGGTGTGTGTGCCATTTTCAAAACAGGTGATGGTCGAAAGATTTCTCACTATCTCTTGTTCTTCTCCATTCTTCTTTGACAATATTTCCTTGAGAATCATGAGATATTTAATATCTCGCATCCCCAAAACAAATCCTTTATATTTCAAGTGCCCGAATATGTCTCCGTTTTGCTTTTCAAAAGCAGTTTCCTTTGTTTCAATTTGGAATTCTATCGGAAAGTTTGAATATTCTTTTGGGGATTTAAAAACAAGGTATCTCCATGCGCATTCCTTTTCGAATGCGGTTTTTGTTCTAACTTCATCGCTCATAAGTTCAAATCCTAATCTTAAAAGAATTCTTTTAAGTCGGATTGCTGTTGAGTCAAAATTATCCTGAGATTCTAATTCAATTTCTGCTGCAATAATATCAAAGACATGCTCTTTTATTATATCTTTTCTATGCTGGAAAAAAAATGACAATACCTCCTGTTCGCTTAAGCATTCTGGATTTTTTTTCAAATTTTCAGCAGTTTTTAAAATTAATTTATTTGCAAGGCTCCCCACTGTTTTTTTCCTTGATTTTGAAGAGCAAACAACATCTCCAAGATACTTTAATTCTGGTAGAATTTTATCAGTTACCAAAGATAGCAATGACTCGAGCGCACATGAATTTTTTTTTAAATACTCATTAACTCTTGGAAATAGGTTTGGAAACTTATCGCTTAGTCTAAAATCTTCAAGTTCATGCTTCAATTCTCCTTTTGATCCAGAAAGAATATAAGCAAAATGAGTATATAGATCTCTAGTAGCAGAAGATATTCTTTCAAGACCTTTTTTAGCATCAATTTCTGGCTCAATCTGTTTAAAAATGGCATTTTTCTTGGAGCTTTCAACTATTCTGGAAGTATTTGCAATATCAAAAGATCTCACTACTCCAATAAGTTCCGGCTTTCTTTTTAGGATATCCCTCCAACTTGCAGTTTGAGTTTTAGAATTTATTTCTAAATCAGCAGCTCTTATTTTTTCATAATCCATAAAATCAAAAGGATTCAGCAAATTTGCAATAGGACCAAGTCTTGTTTGCGCTCTTGTATAAGTAGAATGGTGGCATAATGCAAAGAGCGCCAGTTCAAAATCCCCCATCGCATCATAAACCTTGTAAAAAAGATCTACTGCGTGTGTTTTAATTATTTTTGGAGTTGATGACCCGTATAATTCTTCTGCCAAAACTATCGGATTGAGTTTATTTGGATTAAACTTAATTTGTAAACTAGGAGTATGCGCAGAATGGGAAAGACTTGTTTTTACTTTTTGAGTCATATATAGTATTGTTAATAATTATGTTTTTAAATGTATCCTTGCAGATTTTAAGCCTTCTATGCCTTTTGAACCTGTAAGAAAACAGCAAATTTTGATTTGAAGTATCCATTCCTCTAGGAGCCTTGGAAGTTTCCCGGAATTTAAGGTTTTTATAAAAGGATATGCAGCTCCGGATAGTTCTGCGCCAAGAGCAATTGATTTTGCGCAATCTATTCCGCTTCTTATTCCTCCGCTTGCAATTAATGGAAGAATTCCTTTGCATTCTAAAATAGATTCAACTGTTGGAATCCCCCATTCTTCAAAACCGGAAATTGAATTTCCCCTTAAGTATTCAACCCTGCTCCATGAGCTTCCTCCGGATCCTGCAACATCTATATAATGGACTCCTGCCTCTTTCAATTTTATTGCAACCCTTCTGTCAATTCCTGCTCCGGTCTCTTTTACAATTATTGGAACACTAAAAGAATTGCATAATTCTTCTATCTTTTTTAATATTCCTGAAAAATCCCTGTCTCCTTCCGGCTGGATTATTTCCTGAAGGGAATTTAAATGGATCGCTATTGCATCGGCACCAACTTTTGAAATCATCCACTCCAAATCCTTTTGTGTGTGTTTTTTTAGCTGGAATGCACCAATATTTCCAATAATCGGAATGCTTGGAGCAACATCGCGGACAAAATAACTTTCATCATTTCTGTTTTCAAGCATTGCCCTCTGCGAGCCAAGGCCGAATGGAATATTAAACTGCTGTGCGATTCTTGCCAGATACTTATTTATTTTCAATGCCTCCTTAAATCCTCCGGTCATTGCCTCTATCACTATCGGATAATTTATCTTTTTTCCAAGAAAATTTGATGAAAGAGTTATTTTTTCAAAATCAACTTCAGGAAGCGCATTGTGTATGAATTCAACTTTTTCAAATCCTGCTGATTTGGAATACTGTATGTTATGGGATAATACACTTTCTAGGTGCTCTTGTTTTCGTTGTTCTATTTTTTTCATAAAATTCTACCTTGCAAGGGGATATCTTTCCATGTACATGTGAATATTGAGTATTATAAGAAATGGAAGAATGAAAAGACAGTTAACCAGCATTGTAAGGTATCCTCCGAAAACCGGCCCGAATAAGAAAAATAAAATCAGCTCAGTTACTGAAATTGCCAAAAGCCCGAAAATTATCCACAATAACACAAGCACCGGCTTTTTGATTACCAGTTTTATTGAGGTAAACAGGGAATAGAAAGTATCCTTTTCATCAATAACCACTGCAGGGGGAACAAAAAAGAACATCACAGACACGATTCCCATTAACACCGGATAAAGCAAATTTTGAAATTCAAGACCGTATGTAAACAACTGTAAAAATAAAGTAATTACTTTTAATAATATCAAAAGAATGAAAATTTTTATTGTGTATTTTGCAATGGATTTTATACTTTCTGTTTTAGTTTTAACCCTTGTTCTTTTTTCTTTGATCAATAGATTTAAATTAGTCAGCGTGTATGAGACAATTAAGATTGAAAGAAGATAACTTATAACGGTTACTGCTATTGAAAATAAATCCATCTCAGGAAGGCTTCCTGTTCTTATTAAAACGCTTCCTGCTGCAAGATAAGACGGGGCCGGAACAAGCCAGCTTACAAGAAATGCAATAAAAAGAGGGATTGAGAATAAAATAATTATTGGAAATTTATTCCTGTAAAAATTCCACGCATGAGAAAATACCCTTTTCATAAATAAACTATGATATAATTGTTTTTAAACATTTCTTTAGATTTTTTTTAGAGTTGAATTTAATTTTCTTATGGCCTTTAGAAGATTATAGAAATTTTTTATCTCAATATCTGCCTCTGACTTTTCATTTGAATATTTTCCGGTTAATAGCCTTATCGTTTTCATGCCCGCCTGTTTTGCATATTTTATATCTGTGTCGGGTTTATCCCCAATCATCAGGCATTCTTCCGGATTTGCTTTTATTAATTTTATTATCATTTGGTAGAATTTTCTGCTTTTTTTTATTTTTAAATCTTCTGAAATAAAAACATCATCAAAAAATAATGCAATTTTCAATCTTATCAATTTGTCCCATTGCTTTACTCCTGAGCCTTCGCTTGCGATATAGATTCTGTATCTGTCCCTTATTTTTAATAATGTTCTTGGAACCGCAGGATATGGAAAAATTGCGTTTTTGGTTGAATGATATGCCGCCACTGCTGAGGCAATATATTTTGATTTTGGTCCTTTTATTTTCAGTTTGTTTATTAAAATATTGAAATGGTTTGGGTGGTTTGAGCCTTTTTCTTTTATTATTTCAAGGAGCATTGTATATAGTTTTTTTGGATTTTTATTTAATCCGATTTCAATCATTGCATTGATTGCATTCTTTCTTGCCCTTTCTGCAAACTCTGTTGTGGGAAAGAGGGTGTCGTCAATATCAAAGAGTATATATTTTATTTCCATTTTATTCTTATTATAAAGAGGATAAATAGGTTTTTAAACTTAATATCGAATTATATTATCTTATCCCGCTGTAGCTCAACGGTAGAGCGATCGGCTGTAGCTTGTTTTTCAACATTTTAGTTGAAAATATCACTTGCAGTCCTTCTGCAAAGTCGAAACCGATAGGTTGCTAGTTCGAACACCACCCTTTTGACCTGAGTTGTTTAAAAGGCATGTCGCAAAAGTTTTCTTTCCAAACACGAAACACTGAACTGAAAACTGCAATTCTGGCCAGCGGGATATTTTTATAATCTGATTGTTTTGGGTTTGGAGTTTTGGGTTTTGGGGACTATAAGCTTTAAAAACACTAAGCACAAAAATAGATATTTACCTTGTTTGTCAGGTAAACTACATTAAATTACGCTCCGATAGTGTAGTGGTTAGCATTAGAGTATAAGTTAAAGTTCTTTAAAACTTGTATTCTGCGAATCGGCCTGTCAAGCCGGCGACCCGGGTTCGAGCCCCGGTCGGGGCGTATTATATTACTGAATAACTAGATTAGTTCTACGATAGTTTTTTTGAAATTAAATTTATTCCAGTTTTCAATATTATCTTTATTTTTATTTATGTATAATGAGTATGATTCATCTCTTTTTAATATTATTACTGCATTTAAGATTTTTCTTGCATCGAATTTTATACTTTTTTTATGTTTTTTTGGATTAGTATTATCACAAAAACAATCTCCATCTAAAAACCATTCTATATAATATTTATTTATTCCAGAGTAACGTGAATCTATAAACAAAACATTTATTTCAGAATATTTAAATTTTTTCAGTTTTCCGTTAATACTAGTTCCCAAGGTGTCATAAGGACATGCACTACCAGATTCAAAATTTAAACTTTGATCTCTACAATACACTTCTACATAAATTTTTTCCCCATTTTTTTCTACTAAAAAATCAATAGATGATTCTTTATTGGATTTAAATTCGTAATCCAATATATTAATTTCATTGATTTTTGCAAAATTTATAAATTCTAATTCACTCAAAGCAGAAAAAAAGCCAAGATTAGGGATATAATTTCTTATTTTTATTTGCACATTTGACTCTAAATTATTTATTAATCCAATCAGAAAATTATATCTCTCTAGGTGTTTTACACAATAGATGTTTCCTTTTTCAGCAAGATCTTGAATTTCATTTAGAGTTGTTGGATCTTTCATATTTCACCTTTCAACTATATAATATATCTTAGGATTTTCATCTTGCATTATAAAACAGAATCGTATATTAGGAATATTTGACATCATAGTTTGTTTAAAATCAAGGTGATCATAAGAGTCCTGATATTCAGTACTGCCTCCAGAGTAATGCGTATATCTTGAATCAGTGTCCATCCAACCAGAGCTAAAACTTCCTTTATGATCTGTTTTCGCAGTTATTTTAGCAAATATAAATTCAGTTGTTTCACTATATTCTTGACCTACTGGAGTAATATAAACATTCTCTAATTTAAAATATTTATCTTCACAATACCCAGAGCTGCAATCAACGACTCTATAGCATTGCTGATCCATGCACCTTTGGTCAGTTCCACAATCTGTATCTTTAGCACATTTACTATACCAGACACAATTATACTCTTCGCATTTAGCAATAGAACCACAATCAGAATCATCTCTGCATCTCTTACAAATATTATCCTCACAAAATTGACCCGTTCCATCACATGGTGGATTATTGTAATCACAACCCCGCTTTTTAATGCATAAATTATTTATGCAATCTTCATTTTCTCCACAAATGGGATTATTATATTTGCACCCAGTTAATTCTTTACACGTATTATAAATGCATTCATAACCCAGATCACAAGAAGGATTTCCATAATTGCAACCTTCTTTGAGAACGCATACATTATCAATGCAATCGTAATTTCCACCACACGAAGGATTGTTATGAACACAACCAACTGATTCTTCCGGTTCTTGATTTTCGTTTTCAGTATCGGAAATACATTCACTTATATCCCCAACAATCTTCCCATCAGAACACTCATAAGTTTTTATTGTTTCTGCTGGTTTTTGAGTGCAACCGAATAGTAAGATACTCAAAAAAATAATAACACAAATTGTATAATTTCGAAACAATAAATCACCAATTATTTTAATGTATTACACATATTTTCTGTAACAATTTTAACATTTAATATAGTAGTAGAAACAGAACCCAAATCGGTTTCTTTTTTTTCTATTAATTCCATATTATTTTTTCTTAGATTGAGATTATTTACTACTATATTACATCTTTCGTAATTCAGCATATCTTTATCAAGAAGGTCTATAATATAAAATACATCAGCGAGATCTAAATAAAATAATGATAATTCATTTAGATAATCTAATCTATTAGAACAACTTGACTCAAAGTAAGTTTTTTTATTTTGACTAATAATACTAGATGAAGATATTTCTTCGCAGAGTTGATTAAAAGAATCCCTAGACTTGAGTATATCTCTAGAGATGTCTTCATAAATAATTTTAGCTTGAATATAATCTCCATTATTTGCATAAACTTTGGCATTATTATCCTTTGTTTGTAAATTAACAGATACTAAATTATAATCTTGTAGTATTTTCATGCCATAACAATTAAATGATATTGAGTCTTGGATATTTTTTGCAAAACTTGGATTGGCACCTTCTATTTCTTTGCATTTAGCTAAATTATCAATAGCAATATCTTCAAGATCTTTGCATTGCGATAAAGTAAACTGAGAAAAAATAAGAGTTGAATCTTTATTAAGGCGTTCTTTAAAATAAATATAGTTCTCATAGCTATTTAAAATTTTTATAACACACATATCATAACGTTCATTTATAGAAGCATCACCTAGATCTTTTATTTCATCAATTTTTGATTTAATAACTGGGATAGTTGATTTAGCCTTGTCAAAATCCTGATTATTAAATGCAGTGTCTAACTCTTCAACTTTTGAATTTAATTCATTTTCAAGAGATTCTAATTCAGATTCTTTCTCGTCATCTTTAAATTTAATATCTGATGAGCATCCACTCATATCTTCAACTATTTCTCCATTAGGGCATTCATACGTTTTTATTGCTTCTGTAGGTTTTTGAGTACAACCAAATAATAAAATAACTCCAAACAAGACGATAAAAAAAGCTTTATTCATAAATAACTATTCAGAGACAATATTTTTAAATAGTTATGTTCTAACCTATGCTATATCATAAGGAGGTATCACATGCCAAAAAACAACACACGAGAGGAAATATTGAAATATCTAGAAAAATGCGATTGGCCATCTACTACTGAAGATATCGCCGCAGGAGTAAATGTTTCTTGGAATACAGCTCAGGTTTGGCTATTGAAATTAGTTAATGAGGGTTTGGTTAAATTTAAAAGAGTTGGAAGGCAGAACCAGTTTTGGTTAAAAAGAAGTTATGATAAGGAGATGAAATGGTAACAAATTATGAAGATGAAGAAACACAATACTTTTATTGTGATGAATCTGGTTTTTCTAAAAATGAAATGTACGGACCTAAAGAAGAAAATCTTGTAATTTGTTACATTACAGCAAGACCCAATATAATAACTAATTTTTTTGAAGAGATAAAACAATATAAGGCTGGAAGTTTTGAAGGTGCAGAATTAATAAATAAAATGGAATCAGATGCTATAATAAGGAACCAAATCAAACAGATTTTAGAAAATTATAAAGATAAAATCAAAATATCATGTGATATTTTTAAATATGCCGAACTAAAACAGAAAATAAAAAATAAAAAGCGACTCTCTTTTCATGATCACCCAATCGAGAATGGTAAAATGGGATTTTTAGTTAGAGCGTATTGTCATATTTTTTGGTCTATTATAGAACAGAATTTTAAAAATAAAAATGATAAAATAGAATTATTTTTAGACCAAGTTGATCCAAGAGTAAAGCAATCCTTAGAATATCATACTAAAAATCAAATCGGAGCAAGAGTCTCTATCAAAATGAGAGGTGAAGAAAATCTTCCAAATTATGGAGAAAATGGAGTTTTTTCAGCAGATTTTTTTGCTGCTCTAATGAGAAAAAACATAGAGGAAAATTGTTTTAATGATATCATTAGCATATTACAAATAATTGTGTATAAACAAAATATTTTTTTAGATAAAGATAATAATTACATACAAAATATAGAAAATCTATCTACAGGTATTATCACTTCCAGCTCGATTACAGCTTATAATTCATTCACTAATCCAAAAAATAATCGCTTTTAGGTATCGTTGCATTTTCGTCCCTTAATTCTTCAAGCATTTTATAACTTCTCTCTCTTTCATCCAATTATATATTCTTTCACAAGCAACATCTATAATAATTTTACCAAGTAATGCTATCGGTAATACAAAAACAAAAAATGTAATTATCGAAAGAAATATATAATTCACATCTGTAGTTCGATTAAAATTTAGAGTTATTGAAGCATACCATAATATAACCAAAATACCCAATACAGCTTTTGATATATTTGTTACGATCCATTTGTTGTATCCTTTGGATAGCATATCTCTTAGTTCTAAAATTCTTTCTTGTTTTTCAATTAATCCTAATTCGCAAGATATATCTATAGCCAAACTCTGATTACATAAACAAGCAGAGATAATTTTTCTATCTTTTTTATATTTATTTAAGATTTTTTTTAATTGTTTTTTATCAAATGAGTTTGGATTTTTTTGGATAATCTCTAATAAACTTGAAGTTGAAATGTTGGAATTAATCAATCTATCAATTATATTTTTTGAAAATCCATAGCTTTGTTTTGCAAGTATTTCTTTTATTTTTTGAGTGAATAATTTTTTTTCTTCTGCTTCTTTAATTATTTTCTCTATTTCCGAATTTGTAAAATTATAATCTTCTAAAAAAACAGCAATATTCTCTTCATCAAAACCGATTTTTTTAATATCATCAAGGGTTTTATAACCCCTAAAAGATTTATTAATTTTTGGCCAATTTTGAATAAAAATCTCTAATAACAATGCAACCGCAATAATACCGATAATCCAAAAAAAAGAATCACTAAATATTGGTTCTCTAAAATAATAAACCAAAACTAAAAAAATTAAATACCCCATAGTTTTCCAAGCAACTGAGGTTATTATGAATTTATCTCCGATTATAGATGTTAATAAATCTTGTATCGCACCTGGAAATTCATAAAATGCAGCAATAGGTGTTTTTCTTTCATTTTTATCAGGAGATATATTACCTAAGTCAACCATATACCTATAACATCAAAACATAGCTATTTAATCCTATTCCATTATAAGTAATTTTATATATTTGGAAGTATTATCGGCGTAAAATATCAGAAATTCTCTCTCAGTCGGGGCGTAATATTTCTAAATAACCTAAAGCATTTAGGCAACAGAATCTACTGCTCCTGATCTTATCTTAGCTGCCTTATCCAGCAGAACCTTAAGCACATCCATCTTGCTACAAGAGATAATATAAATTGAATCAGAGTTTTCTCTCGTCCAGTACCATCTTCTAGAATTAGAAATAATTTTAGTCATTAATCCTTTTGCTTCCTGAAGTAAAATAAGGGCAATTTTTTCTTTATCAACACATCCAAACGCCCTCCGATATACTGCTATAATCTCATGCGGTTCTGCCTTGATCAGAAAATGTATCACGCTTTTGAATCCATTAGGAACATAATATTCTAAAATAAGGGCAGGCCTTGCATCTTTCGGAAAATCTCCTTTTTTAAAAGATGCGCTTCGTAACAAACTCCATATCGCAGATCTTCCAATTTTTAATTCAGCAACAATTTCAGCATGGCTTTTTCCCTGTGAAACAAGGGTGCATACCCTTTCTTCTTTTTCAGTAAGCTTATGTATGTCCTTATCTGTCTTCCACCACCTATCATTATATTCAATAGTATTTTGTTTAGTTGTTGATTTTCTTTTAAAATCTGCAATGACAGCTGGGGGTGCAATATCCAAATCACAAATAACTTTTATGAATCTTGGATTCTGTTTCAATCTTTCCAACATGCGAGCTTCTATATATTGGACGCTCCCGTGTACTAATCCAAGCATTTTCCCCAACTCCCGATAAGTTAAAGGCTCATCAGCAAGAATACGGCGTTCTAGTATCACCCTGTGCTCTTTTGGAAAAGATTTATATACTTCTTCTAATGCCTCTGCAATTTCTGATTTTTCCATTTCTGTCAGCATTTCTTCTTCATTTTCTGGATAGCTTATCTGAAGTGTCATTGTTTTACCGCTATTATTCTCAAATTCTTGATCTAGTGAAACTACTCCATCTACAGCCTGAAATCCTTGCTCGTATCCAGTGAAACGTTTTTTTAGTAGTTCTTTATACGATTCATTCTTCAATCTCTGAACCATCTCCAAAATGTGTTTCCTTCTTTTTGGAGGAATTCTCCTAGTTTTAAGAATTTCATTATCTCCTGTTTCTGCAATTTCAAAAGCTATTCCCATATCTTCAAATCTTTCTCTTGCCTCTTTTGGAACCCTAATCCTGCCTTTTTTGTCTATGGCCGAGTGTATTGCTTCTCGCACCCAATATGCAGCATAAGTGCCAAAGGCACTGCTTCCATTATATTTATCCGCAGCAGTTAGAAGTCCTATTGCTCCCTCCTGCAAAAGATCCTCAAAATCCAAACCTCTTTTTTTTGCTTTTTTGATTAGCTGTGAACGATTACGTAGAAAATATGGAATAAGCAACAGATTATGTTCAACCAATTTGTTGCGTGCTTTTATTGATTTGTTTTGAATATCTAATGCCATGCCACGAATATCTTCATCAGGAAGAGGTGGAAATTTACTGGCTGAATTAAACCATGCCTGTACAGATCGGTCAATTTCCCAATTTAAAGGTTTGGGTGGTTTTCTCTTAAGTGCTGTTGCCATCATATAAGAATGGTAGAGAATAAATAAAAATGTATCCATCTAAGCTGCCACAACTAATGATTTAACAAAATCCCGTAGGATTATATTTTAAGGTTTTATACTTAAAAATAAATTTCAAAATGTGCTATTCTTAATTGAGTTTAGAAGACAGTTTATTCTTATCTTTGTCCTTTTTTATAAATTTTTTATCTGGGAGCACCATGTATCAATGACAGTTCATGATAGCCATTAACAACAAATTCCCTTACTATGTACGGCAAGATAAAACAACCTTGTTCATTTCGTTTAATTACTCCCAAATCCAACAATGAAATAATATCAGATTCTTTTCCCTTCAATGAGTTGTTATTTGCAATATCACCTAATGCTTTCTTCTCATTTTCATCAAGTCCGGCTATAAGCCGGATATATGGGGAAATATCTATCCTATCATTAACACCCCACAAATGTGAACCCAGAAAAGATGGAAAGAATGCATCTCTATGGGAAAGAAAATAATCCGTCGATTCTTTCCAAAAATCAAGCGATCTTTTAATGACTTCGAGAGGATCCACATCAATTTTTACTTTTGATTTTCTATTTTGAAGAAAAATTTCAAAAGGAACTTTAGGAGGATTAGGGGTTGGATGGATAAAAAACAGATCATTAATTATTCTATACATCAAAACCGGTGAAGAAAGATCTAATTCTATTAATCTTCTCATAAAACTTTCTGAAAATTCTATTCCTGTTTTATCAAATAGTTCTGTAAAAGTTTCACGGACTTCTTTTTCATTTCTATGGAGGCTAAGGGTATGCAGCTCTAGATGTGGTAGCAATTCCACTAAATCAGCGATCATGGGAATTGTGGATTTTATCCTTAAAATTACAAGCAATACACCAACTCCCTGATTATGTGCTGTCCTTATAAAGTCTAGAAAATCCTGTTTTCTAGCATTTATTTGTAGCATGACTTCATCGATAATTACGATTTTTCCGGCATCAATTGCTTCCCTCATTTTTGCATTTGCCTCATTAGGAAAAGAAAATCCGAAACCAATATTAATTATTTCGTCATGCAGGATATTTCGTTCGCCTAGTAATCCCACAACAGCATTTTTTAAAGTAGTTTTTCCAGAACAGCTTAATCCTATTATACTTTCAATTTTCCCATGATTTAGCCCATTAAATATAGCTTCGGCTAGTGGCTTTTTTGAACTTTCAAAAAAATTCTCGGTAGATAATCTACGAAAAAGATTTTGCCGGGCAGCGAAATAATTTGTTGACATGGTTTCTTTTACTATTGTGTCTAAAAACAATTAAAAATGTATGCAAAAGTGAATTGCAATCTCTTACAAGGAATATATCTGAATTTGAAGATGGTTATAAAAAATTAGAAAATTCAATTCAAAAAAGAAAAAATCGCCAGAAGCAGGATTTTTAGGCCAAAATAAATCTTTCAAAAAGACTTATCATGAGAACCTGCAAGCCCCGAGGGGCACTAGATCTCAAGTCTAGCACGTTACCGGATTCCGTCATCCTGGCTTGAATATAAAATAGGAAAAAAGAGTTTAAATATTTATTTTATTTTTGAGATTTCTTTTTCAAGAGCAGAAACTTCCTTTTCCAAAATATCAAGGGCCCTTAAAACCAGTTCCTTTACCTCAATTTGGTAAAAGGACTCAACCCTGAAAGTAATATCCCCATTTTTCTCATCAACAATATATGTTGCAGAACCTGCCTGATATTTTGCATGGTCTTTTCCAACTCCAAGTTTTGCTTTTGCCTCAAATCTTAAAGGCTGTTCATCTGCAAGGGCAATTATTGGAATATTTTCAATTGCAACAGACAAATCATGTTTTACAGGTTTTAAATCAGCAGAATATACTTTTTTTGGCCCTTTAACATCCAAAACAAAAACATATTCCTCTTCTTCTTTAAGATTATCCGGAGTTTTAATTGGAATTAACCCGACTCTGTGGGCAAGATATTCATCGAATATTGAACTGGAATTTTCATAAAAGATTACGCTGTCAATTGCAACAACAGGAACTTTTGAAATAATGCTCCTTCTAAGATAGTTTGCAAATTTAAGGTTTGAATCCTTTAATTTAAATGAAAATACATTGTCCTCTTTTGATTCCAATGCTTCAAGCTTCATACTCTTCTACCTCTTCTTCCCCCTTTTCTTTTCATTGAATCTGTTGGAAGCGGAGTAACATCCTCAATTTTTAAAATGCGAACCCCTGATCTTGCAGCAGTCCTGACAACTGCCTGCGCGCCAGATGCCGGCGTTTTTGCCTTGTTTCCGCCAGGGCCCCTTATTCTAATTTTTACAAATCCGATTCCTTTGTCTTTTAACTGGTCCATTACTTTTGTTGTTGCCTGCATTGCCGCATAAGGCCTTCCTTCTTCTCTATGGGCCTTAACCATCATTCCGCCGCTAGCCCATGCAAGCGTTTCAGCACCAGTTATATCTGTTGCAGTAATTATAGTATCATTTTTAGAGGAATAAACATTAACTATTGCAACCTTGTCTCTTTTCTTTGTGCTTTCAGAAACAATTGGTTTTTCCTGAACAGGTTCGGTTTTGGTTTCTTTTGCAGGCTCTTGTTTTAAAACTTCTTTTTCAGCTTCTTCTTTTGGTTTTAAAATTTCTTTTTTGTCTTCGGTTTTTTTTGCCATTTAAAATTCACCTTTATGCTGCAACGTGTGGTTCGTTTTCCTGTTTTTTCGGGTTTTCAGATGTCACTTCTTTTTCTACAGGTTTTGTCTCTTCCTCTTTAACTTTTTCCTCAAGGTCTATTTTTTTACAGAGGTTTAATTTTTCATCTTCATTTTCTGTAACCAAATATCCCGGAATAGTGATAACCTTATCGCCAACTGCAATAAAACCATGCGCAATCAACTGTCTTGCCTGCCTTATTGTTCTTACAAATCCTTTTCTTAAGACCCGCGTCTGAAGCCTTCTTTCAAGAATTTCCCTAATATCCAAAGAAAGAATATCTTCAAGCTCGCTGCTTTGTTTAAGGATTCCATACTTATGCAGTTTTTTGAATACTTTTTCAATATCCTGTTTTCTTTCTTCTTCTGTTAATGATAAAAGTCTTCTTGCTTCTTTTCTGTATTTTTTAAGTTCTGCATTTGCAATCCATATCTCCCTGCTGTTTTTCAATCCATACTCGGATCTTAGAGTTCTATCTCTTGCAAGCCTGTCTTTTTCCCACAATTTTTTGGGTGCTTCGTATTTATTTTTGAATTTTCTTGGTCCTCCCATCTAATTCACCTATTTCTTTTCTTCTTTTTTTGCTGGCGATGCTGCTGCGCCTTTTTGAGGTATCAAAGATTTTTTAGAAACTCCGACTGCTTTTCCATGTCTTCCGGTGTTTTTGGTTCTCTGTCCCCTAACCTTCTTTCCATATGCATGTCTGTATCCTTTCCAGCTATATACTTTCTTTTCTTTTTCAATATCCTGCCTGTTTGCAAATATCAAATCATTTGTTATAACATGCCTGTCTTTTCCATCTTCAGGATCTTTTCTTCTGTTAAACATATATGGGGGAAGATAATCGCAGATATTTTCAAGTATTTTATCTATCTGGCCCATTTGTTCTTCGCTCAAATCCCCTACCTGAGTATCCAGTGAAACATTTAATTTTTCCGAAATAACTCGGGATAATGTAATGCCGCATGAATGCCCCACGCCACGAACTTTCATAACTGCCATTCTCAAAGGTACTTCTCCAAACATATCGCTTCCTGCAATTCTGATAATACCTTTAATTCCTTTTTTCTTTTTTGGAGCTGGAGCTGTCTGAACCTTTGGCTGACTTTTTTCCTTGTTTTCTTTTTTTATAGATTTTCCCATAATATCACATGCTCTAAATATTATATACTATAAGTATAAGAGTTAAAATAATATAAAATTTAATTTAAAAAGGTTTCGAATTCAAAAATCTTCCTGAAAGATCAGAAATATGGAGGTATAATGATATAAATAGTTGGGTGCAATAGAATATTGCGTACTTATGAAACTAAATTTAAAATCCGGAGCATACCAACAAGTCAGGCATATGGCTCGCAGGATCGTTTTTAGGGCCATTCTTCCAATAACAGCAGGAATTATGCTGCTTTCATGCGAAAATGAAACAGGGTTCAAAAAAACATGCGCTGAATTTGAAATAGATTGGTGCAATAACAGCGGATGTACTAATATAATACGATATAAAGAATGCGGGAACGGAACATATCTAAGATTATATTTAGAATATAAAATGAATTCCAGAATTTCAAAAATTAAAATGCCGATTGAATATTTATGCTTGAAAAGACTTCAAAATAGAAAAAACAGAGTGGATTTTATAGTATTAAATACGAGTATATATATCAGTAGATATACTACTAATGAAGATGGGGGCTCGGTTGAACTTGAGCGAAAAGAAGTTTTAGAAGAGCATAAAAAAATCTTTCTTTCAGAACTATGCAAAAAATAATTATCCCCATGCTTCAAGAAAAATATTTTTTTCAACAAACCCGCCAGAGGATAAATCTTTTTTTAGGGATAATGCCATATTCAAAGGGCCGCAGATATAAACAGAATAATTCTTGGTATTGGAATTATCAACATATTTTAATATCATGCCCAAATTGATTCTTCCATGTTCACCAGACCAGTTTTCTTGTTTTTCGCCAGTTATTGTGAATATTAATTTTATATGTTTGTTTGATTCTTCAATTTTTGTTAATTCATCATAAAACGGAATATCGCTTGTTTTATTGCTGTAGAAAAGATAAAACTCGCCATTAATTTTCTCGTGGTTTATGTGCCTTAAAATTGAAATTACCGGGGCGATTCCTACCCCCCCTGCAATAAAAATAGTTTTATTCTGGTTTGCGAATGCAAAATGGCCGTAGGGACCTTCTATTTCAAGAATTTCCCCTTTTTCAAGGGAAGAAAGATGGTTTGTAAACCTTCCGACAATTTTTATTATGAATTCGAAATTTTTATCGGACGGAATGGAGGCAACAGAATAAAATCTGGATTTGGGCTCTTCTTCTTTTTTTAAAGAAGTTATTTTAACAAACTGGCCGGCATTAAATTTTATTATTCTGCCGTCTATTGGGGCAAGAGATAAATAAAGTAAATCTTTTTTGATTTTTCTAGCAATTATTGTAAATTGTTTATTTTCCATTGAGTATAGGGATAAATTAAAAGAAATTAAAAATAGATATGCAGATATCAAAAAAATTAGATTATAACTGGAATTTTCTGCAATACCGGAAATACAGGATTAATTTATAAAGGTATTTTTGCAATTACATCTTAAAGATAAAATGAGGTTGGGATTTTATGAGAAATGCAATAGTTTTTTCTGTTTTATTTTTGATGTTTGTTTTGTATGGGTGCCTTGAATCTGGATGCCAAAGCAATGCAGATTGCAATGAATGGCAGTTATGTGATATGGAAAATAGCAAATGTATTGCAAAGGAAGGAAGATGCGCAGGAAATGACGATTGCAAAGATTCGGAAAATTATACCTGTGATACCAAACAAAATGTCTGTGTTTTGAAAAAAGGAAACTGTATTGATGACAATGACTGCGAAATGTGGCAGATGTGTGACTCGGAAAAAAAATGCCAGGTGGCGACAGGATACTGCTCGGATGACACTTTTTGCAGTGGAAAAAATGAGTACTGTAATATTGAAATGCATAAATGTGCATTAATGCCCGGATTTTGCAAAAGTGTTTTTGACTGCGAAGGCTGGGAAACCTGCGATGCAAACACAGGAAGGTGTGTGGTTATGCCCGGAAGATGCAATGAGGATTTGGACTGCCCAACCTGGCAGACATGTTATCAAAAAACAAGAGAATGCATTGCAAAGGAAGGATTTTGCATAAATGATAATTATTGCCCGGAGTATGCAACATGCAATGAGGAAATAAAAAAATGCGTTGCAAGGCAGGGGTTCTGCCTAAATGATAATGAATGCTCCTCTTGGGAATACTGCAATTCAAAAAGCAACAAATGTGAGGCAAACAGAGGGATGTGCAGCGGGGATTTGGACTGTTTTGAATGGGAAAACTGCGATACCACAAACCACATCTGCAATCCAAAGATTGGAAGATGCAATGAGGATTTGGACTGCCCGGCCGGAGAAGTGTGCAATGCAAAATACAACATCTGCCAGTAAGATCCGTTTCGGGCCTGCGGGAATTCCGATACAATGTAAAAAAAGAGATAGTGGCAGTGCAGTTGAATGCTGTGCAAAACTTGGATTGTATGCACTAGAGCTTCAGTTTGGGATGGGAATACGCCTAAAAAAAGAGACTGCACAGAAAATAAAGCAGGAAGCAGAAAAATATGATGTTTCATTATCCTGCCATGCCCCTTATTTTATAAATTTGTGTTCAAATGATTTTAAAAAAATAGAGATATCAAAAAGAAATATTATCGAGTCTGCAAGAATTATTGAATTGGCAGGGGGAAAAATATTTGTGTTTCACCCAGGATTTTATCAAAATCTTTCAAAAAAAGAAGCATACGATAACGCTAAAAAAAATCTGATTGAAATAAAAGATGCAGTTGAACAGCATGGAATCAAAAATATATTATTTGGCGCAGAAACAGTCGGGAAAAAAACCTCGTTTGGAGGATTGGATGAGATTTTGGAGCTCTCAGGTGAATTAGGGTTTTTATGGCCAGTAATAGATTTTGCGCATATTCATGCAAGAGGGGATTTTGAGCTGAAAACAAAAGAGGATTATCTTAAACTTTTTGAAAAAATAGAGAGAAAAATTCCAGAATACCCAAAAAGGATCCATTGCCATTTCTCTGAGATAAATTATTCCGAAAAAGGAGAGAAGAACCACCTCAATCTTGGGACAAATAACACTCCCCCGTATAAAAAATTAATGGAAGCTCTTTGTAAAAATGGGTACTCCGGAACAATTATATGTGAAACGCCCAATCTGGATATTGACGCAATAAAAATGCAGGAGTATTATAAAAAGGTAGGGGGAATATGAGCGAATTTCTGGAAAAACTGCAGGAGCGATCTGAAAAAATAAAAAAAATGGACAATGAACTGCTGGAACTAAAAAGAAAATACAGAAAAATACTTGATGGTTCTATAAGGCAGGATATTTTTGAGCTTGAAAGAAAAACAAAAAAAGAGAAATCAAATTTAGTGATGTTTTTGTATGAAAACATACCTGAATTAAAATTGATAAAAAAACATTATCCGAAATTTTTTACTGAGCTTGAAACAGATATTGGAATTGGAAGGAGTCTTTGTAAAATGAAATGGATTTTGGAATTTGAGCCAAATAAAAATGCCAAAGAGGAGCTTGAAAAAATAATAAAAATACAACAGGACGCAGGCAATGCCGGAAAAAATAAAATCGAAAAAAGGGACCCAAAACTCAGGAAAAAGAAATTTCTTCTGATTTTAAATGAGCCTATAATTGACAGATATTTAAAAAGATATATGAAAAAATATTTTGCCCATTTGGATGCGGAAAAAAAACTTGAAGAAAAATATGAGAGCAAAAAGATGCACATCGGCTCTGTGGAATTAAATAAAATTCAGGAGGAGATAATTTCCGAAAAAAAGAACATAAAAAGATATGAGAAATTAATGAAAAAAATTTTATATTCAAACCCGGAGCACCTTAAAAAATTAAAAAGCACAAAGATAACGGGCTCTTTTTATAGTGCGCGCGAGCATCAGTTTCTCGATTCAGTTCAAAATAAAAATATTGATGAAATTAAATGGGTTGAACAAATGGATAGAATATTAAAAAACTAGGCTTTTATTTTTCCTTTCCATGCGTTTTCGATCATTTCAAGATCTTCATTTATTATTATTCTTTTATTTCTCCGGATAATTATTCTTTTGTCCCCTCTTACCCTGCCTATTTTTGCAAAAGGAAGGTTTTCGAAGAATTTTTCTAATTTTTTTTCATTTTCCGATTTCACGGAAACAATGAATCTTCCTGCGCTCTCTGAAAAAAGGATTTCGTCCTCATTTTCAGTATCCCTGGGAATAGAGGATAATTCAATATCAACTCCATAGCCCCTTCCAAAAGAAGATTCGCATAAAGAAATTGCTATCCCTCCATCCGAGATATCATGTGCTGATGCAAAAAGATTTTCGTCTGCTGATTTTGAAAATGCCCTGTATAATGGAATTGTTTCTTTTTCCCTTACTTTTGGATTGTTGTTTCCTATTCCTCCAAAAAGGCGGTAATATTCGCTTCCTCCAAGCTCTGCTCTTGTAAATCCGATTATATAGATTGAATCCCCTGGGTTTTTGAAATCAGCGCTTATCGCATTCTCGATATTATCTATTTTTCCAATAATTGTGATAAGAAGAGTGGGATTTATAGAATATTTTTCCCCTTTGGAATAATAGTCATTTTTCATGCTGTCTTTTCCTGAAACTATCGGGACCCCGTATAAAGTGGAATAATTATACAAAGAATGACAAGACCTTACCAATTGGGCAAGTTTATATTCTGAATCGGGATTTTTAGATGATGGAAGAGGATTTGGCCATGAGAAATTATCAAGACAGGCAAGATATGCAAATTTTGCCCCAACAGCCAGGGCATTTCTTACTGCCTCATCAAATGCCATTGCAGACATATCATAACTATCCTGAATATATTTTGGACATATTCCATGGGATACAACAAGCCCCTCTTTTGAATCCAGAATTGGCCTTATTACTGCGCCATCATTTGGGCTTTTTGTAATTGGTTTTATTACACTCCCTCCCTGAACTTCATGGTCGTATCTTCTAACTATTTGTTCTTTTGATGCGATATTTGGAGAAGATGCTAAGAGATGGAATATTTCTCCAAGATCAGTCTTGTCTATTTTTGGGGAATTAAAAACTTTTCTTTTCCAGACTGCCTTAAGCTTCATTTGCGGAACCCCTCCATGGAGAAAATTCATATCGAGATATGCAACGGTTTTTCCTTCATATAAGATGTGGAATTTCTCCAAATCAGTAAATTCTCCGACATCACTTATTTCAACATCATGCTTTTTTGCAAGGGTTTTTAATTCTTCAAATTTTTCCGGTGGAACTGCAAGCGTCATTCTTTCCTGAGATTCTGAGATTAAAATTTCCCAAGGGTCAAGGCCCGGATATTTAAGGGGTGCTCTTTCAAGGTTTATTTTGCATCCTCCGCTAAATTGGGCCATTTCTCCAATGCTTGAAGAAAGGCCTCCTGCACCATTATCAGTTATTGCACTATATAACTGGAGATCCCTTGCTTCGATTATAAAATCAAGAAGTTTTTTTTGTGTGAATGGATCCCCGATTTGAACAACACTTTGGGGAGTGTTTTCATCTATCTGCTGAGAGGAGAAAGTTGCACCGTGTATTCCATCTTTTCCAATTCTTCCTCCTGCCATTATTGCAAGGTATCCTTTCTTTACTACTTTTTCAGATGTTTTTTTTCCGCCAATATATGCAGGCATGATTCCAACAGTTCCAGCATAAACCAGTGGACGGTAATTATAGCATTTTTCAAAAGTAACCGAACCGTTTATTGTTGGAATGCCAGAGCAATTTCCCCCATCCTCAATTCCTTTGGTCACGCCTTCATAGATTACTTTTGGATGCAATACTCCTTCTGGATGATTTTTCAAATCCAATTCTCCAAAACAGAGCATATTCATATTTCCAATTGGTTTTGCCCCAAGACCGCAACCGATAACATCCCTGTTTACACCTAAAATTCCTGTCAGCGCCCCCCCATACGGGTCCAAAGCAGACGGGGCATTATGGGTTTCAACTTTTATTGCAATATCATAATCCTGATTGAATTTTATTATCCCCCCGTTATCCTTGAAAACACTGACAATATATGGTTTTTTTATTTGGTCTGTTGCAGCCTTTATAAATGTCTTAAAAACAGAATCTATTCCATGTGGCTCTCCATTTTCCTGATATTGGATGTATGAATTGAATATTTTATGCTTGCAGTGTTCACTCCATGTCTGGGCAATGGATTCAAGCTCCACATCAGTTATTTTCTCACTAAGCCCTAATTTCTTTCTTTCAGATAACACTCGTTTTCCTGAAAGATATTTTTTTATTTTTTCCATTTCTTTTATCGTTAGTGCAAGAAGGCCGTCATCAGATAATTTTTTTAGGGATTTTTGGTCCATTTCCACAATATTTATCTCATTTACCGCAGGTTCGTGTTTTATTAATACTTTGGGAAGATAGTGGGATATTTTTTCATTTGGCTGATAGATAATTGCCTTTTCAACAAGCTTATTGTGCAATAATTTGGATATTTTTTCTGCGATTTCTCTATTCATGTTTTTTGATTGGATTGCAAAAACCCTTGAATAATATACTGCTATTTCCTTTTTTAGCGCATCTTTTAGGGCATCTTTTGCAGTTTTTCCAACATTATCTGTTACCCCCGGAAGATAACCGATTTCAATTTTCCAAAAATCAGGATATAGAGGGTTTGTATAGGAATAATTTTGAGTTATCTGATCTGCAAGGATTTCTTTTCCTATTTTTTCTATTTCTTCTAATGAAAGCTCAGAATCAATGTTGTATGCATCTATCTTTTTTATATTGGATACTGCTATTCCCAATTCATTTTCTATTCTTTTTATGAGTTTTTCTGCGAAAGGATTTTTGAATTCCTCTTTTTGTGAGACTTCGATACGAATAGACATAAAATCAATATGAACATTTATTTTTTTAATATATACTATTTTGGCTGGTGTATTCCGGGTGCGCGCAGTACATGGATGGGTGTGTAATATTGTACAGATGAAAGCTGCAAATCAGCTTATTTTTAGTTCTCCTGAAGGAAGAATCTGGGCTATTTCGTCTATATGGATTTTGAAAAGGTTTGAAAGCTTTTTTGCGGCTTTTTCTTTTTTTTCATTCCCGGGAATCAGTATCTTTTCATTCTTTATTATTTTTCTGGAGCAGTATGGAAGAACCTCTGGACCCAAATCCCCTAAACCTATCTTCAATTTTAATGGGGTGTTTCTAAACCATTCCCTTTGCCCTTCCATTGCAATTCCCCCTTTTCCAACAAACCCACCTTGTGAATATTTTGAGAGCTGTTCTTTTTTCAGGGAGTATACATCAATTGAAGCATATTTCATTTTCCATGCTCTTGAAAAAGATGCTGCAAATCCTGCAGCTTCTTCTCTTTCTTCTCTTGAAGAATTTACCCCGTTTTTTAGTATTACTACAGAACCCCCGGTAATATCTGCATGGAAAAAAAGGTCATTATCCTCCATATATTTTTTAAAAATTAAATCATTTTGGGATGCGTCCTTTCCTCCTATGCACAAATTCCCATTTGCTGTGTAAAACCAATGGAATTTTTCAAACCATTTTTTTTCTTTTCTTGTTTTTTCTATTTTTTTCTGTTTTTTCAAATCTTCTTTTAGTGATGAATCAATCTCTTTTTTTGTTTCTTCCATTGCTTTTTCAAGTCCTTCTATTTTTCTTTTTATTTTTTTTGCCTTTTCATAGTAAACTGCGGCATTTTCCTGAACTGAAATTCTTGCATCAAGCGTGATTTTCATTTTTCAAAACCTATCTGGTCATTTTTAAATCTTTTAATTCCTCAAGATAATTTTTATTTTTTTCAAAATAATCCCTTGAGGGTTTTAGCATTTTGGAAAGCTCCCCTGCAACTGCATTTTTGAGGTCTATTGGATGAAGATTTCCCTCAAGATATACTTTTTCCAGTTCTTCTTTTGAAGTTATTTCCATATCCCCCCCAAATTTTTCCGGCCTTTCAATTTTTAGCGGGTTTTCTCTCAGGATTAGATACATTGCAATTTCGGCTACTGGGTTTCCTTTGGTTATTTTTTCCGGGCAATATGCTTTTTTTATTTTTGAGTTTATTTCCTCTTCACTATCGTGAATGAAAATTGCAGAATCAGGCTTTGATTTGCTCATTTTCATTTCCAAAGGATCCATTCTATCCCCTCCTTTAAGACCGCATAAAAGATGGTGGTGGACTGCTGTAAATTTCTTTTTGAACTTATCTGAAAATTCCCTTGCAAGCATATGGACATTTCTCTGGTCCATTCCTGCATGTGCAATTTGGACATCCAATAGGAATATATCTGCTGCCTGCATTGGAGGATAAATTATTCCTGCACAAGACAGGTTTTCATCCTCCTTTCTTCCCATAATTGTTGTGCACCTTAGCATTCTTTTTATTGTTGTATCTTTTGAAATTTTTAGAACTGATGCCCAGTAATCAGCATCATAAACTTCCGAAGCCAGTTTATATTCCACATTTTCAAGCCCCATGGAAATAAATGCATGCTTGAAATATCCTTTGGCAATTTTTTTTATTGATTCTAAGTCTCCCCCTAATTTTCCATTTATCCATGAGTGATAGTCTGCAAGCCAGATTGTTGTTTTGCACCCTGCTTTTTGGAAATCTTTTGTTTTTAGTAAGGTTATCAGCCCTGAACCCAAATGAACCATTCCTGAAATTTCAAAGCCGATATAATGGTGGGGATGAGAATAGGTTTGAAATATTTCCCTTAAATCCTCTTTTGTTACTATTTCTTCTGTTGGGGATTTTGCAACGAGCTCTATTTTTGTTTCTGTGTCCATTTAATTCACCGGATTTTTCTTATAAGAAGATTTATATGGAAGGGAATTTTTAATCTTTCTATTAGTAACAAAAGCTGTTCTAAATTATTCAAAGGATTCAAAATGCAGGTCTGAGAACGAGTATGAGGGCTTATCTGATTTAAATATTGCCTCAACATCTCCTCCCCTAAACAGGGTTCCTGATTCCGGGTCTATTAGATATCTTTCAAATTCAAAATCAAAGCCTACATAAATTTTATTTGAATTCATTATATGCACTTTTGCATTTTCAGAGCCAAGGGAGCGTATCAAAGAACATAATAATACTGACTGGTCAAGTATGGGTGCCACTTTTAATTCATCTATTTCTTTAAATGTAAGATAAAAGATTACTGGAAGTTTCAGATTATAAATTGATTTTATATAATCTGTGCATTTTTGGACTGCTGAAAAGAAATGCTTTTCTTGGAGGTATGGTTGGATATCCCTGATTATATCATCCCTTAGGGATTTGACAAAATCATCATAAGGATTTATCATCTGCCTTATTTCTGAAATGGATCTTTCTTCTTTTTCTTTTATTAGTTCCCTATATCTGGATAAAATTAGTTCGTATATCTTTACTTTTCGTTCTGTATCAAGGCAATCCATAATAATATATGAATAGGAAAATTAATAAGATTTGACAATTGATTAAAAAAACAGGTTTTGCTTAAAAAGTTTGAGAAAATAAAATTTTTTCTAAAGTAATTCTTTTTTGATAAATGTAGGTATTTGAATTTTTCAAGATGGGCATGTACTCTTTTTACATTGCTTTTCTTTAGTAATTTGTATTTTGCAAAAATTCTAAAACCTAAACGAATTGTCAATAATCCTTCATTATATAGCGTATAATTCTAAATCCGGCTTTTTTATAGGCTTTTATCGCATTTTTATTCCAGAATAAAACCTGAAGGTTTGAATATTTAAGCCCTTTTTTTCTTCCCCATTTTTTTCCTTCAGCAAGAAGTTTTTTTGCAAGGCCAAACCCCCGAAATTCTTTTTTGATAAATATATCACAAACCCCTATCTCCTTACCTATTAAATATATTGGAGGAAACTTTGAAACTTGAAAAACCCCATATCCAATCAATCTGGAATTATATTCAATAACCAAAACAAGGGAATTTTTACTATAGATTTGTTTTTTTAGATGTGGTTTTCCAAGTGATTTGAAATTTTTTTTAAGTTTCTGTGATTTATGTTTTGTTTTCATCTCTGTATGTTTTATGAATTCATACCACATCATAAAAATTTCATCCAGATCACAAATTCTGGCTTTTCTAATTAAAATTTTAGGTCGAGTAATAATATTCACCAGAACCTTTCTGCTCTGTATCAAGAGAGCTTTCAGGCTTGTTTATCCGTGGTCTTTTAGAGTCCTTGTCCCGCCTCATGGTGATTTTTACAAGAGATAAAAATTTGTTCATTCCATCTTTTTTATCCATCGGAGAAGATGCAAATCCTTTAATTGAGCTTTCTCCGACAAATGCAATTATCCTGTTTGCAATTGTATCCATAAAAACAATATCATGATCTACTATAAAGGCGCTTTTTGAGGTTTCAGAAATAGTCTGCCTTAATAATTTTGCAAACGCAAATCTTTGTTCTATATCCAAAAATGCAGAAGGTTCATCAAACAGATAAACTTCTGCATCTGTTGAAAGCGCTTTTGCAAGTGCAACACGCTGCAGTTCTCCTCCGGATAATTCATTTAATTTTTTCTCCATTAACGGCATTAAATTTAATTCCCTTTTTGCATTATCCAAAACAATGGGGATTATCTTTTCCCCTTTCAGGGCATTCTTTACAAGCATTCTTGATGGCTCTAAATACTGGGGTTTATAAGATACACTAAAGGATGCTCCTTCCCCTTTGTCGGATTTCTCAACTCCTGCAAGAATTTTTATAAACAGGGATTTTCCAAGCGCGTTTTTTCCAACTATTCCAATTATCTCCCCTTCATTTATTGAGCCGGATTCTGAAGAAAAAGAAAAGCTTCCAAATGATTTTTTAAGGCTGGTATATTTGAATTTTATCTTGGATTTATGTTCTGTTTCGCTTTTTTGCAAGAATGAAATTTCATGGTCCCGAAATCGCATATTTTCAGAGGTTAAAAATCCCTTAAGATATTCGTTTATTCCGGTCCGGACATTTTTTATTCCAGAAACCACTCCGTATGCACTTGGATCCCCATAGAAGATATAAACATAATTGCTGACATAATCAAGGAGAGTCAAGTCATGGTCTACAATCAAAACCTTTTTTGTTTCAGAAAAATCTTTTATTAAAATTGAAACATTTAATCTTTCCCCAATATCCAAAAAGTTTGAAACCTCATCAAAATAATACATTTGGGCATCCTTAAAATACGCAACTGCAATTGAGAGCTTTTGAAGTTCTCCTCCTGACAATTGGGAAATTTCACGATTCAGGATATTTTGGAGTTCAAAAAGTTTGATTAATTCTGGAATTTTTTCTTTTGGAACTGTTTTATCCAATAATTTCGAAACTTTTCCTTTAAATGCAGTTCTAAGTTTATTTACCGCCTGTGGCTTTATGCTTATTTTAAGGGAAGCATTTAGGGAGGAAAAATATCTTTTAAATTCAGGAGTTAGTTTTGGGAGAAGTTCAGTATAGCTAAATTCCTTTTTGAAATCTCCAAGATTTGGAATTATATGGCCGGACAATAATTCAAGGGCAGTTGTTTTTCCAAGCCCGTTTTTTCCAACCAAAGAAATTGCGCCTTTAGCATCTTCAATTGGAATCGGAAGCCCATATAACCTAAAAGAATTTTCTCCGTATTGATAAACCGGAGAACCTAAATCTTTTGAAAGATTTATTATTTTTATACAATGTACCGGGCATCTTTTTGGGCAGATTCCGCATCCAACACATAATTCTTCGGAAATTACAGGATACCCCGTCCCCTTCTCTTTTATTATGCACTCTTTTCCCATTCTGTTTACCGGGCATACATGGATACATGCATAACCGCAAACCTCCTTTGTGCATAAGGACCTGTCTAAGACTGCTATTCTTCCTGATTTCATAGAAATAAAAAATAGAGAAGAAGGTATTTAAAACTAATCCTGTAATTTTATACAACGAATCTACATACAGAAAATCTAGAGGTGAAATAAATGACAGAGGAAAATATACAAAATACCGAAAAAAAAGAAATTAGTACAGAAAAAAAGGAAATCAGAAGAGAGGAAAACACTGTCTTTGTAGGGAAAAAAGGAGTTATGGGATATGTACTTGCAGTTGTGACACAGTTCAATAACGGAGCGCCAGCTGTTACCATTAAGGCGAGGGGAAAGCTCATTTCAAGGGCAGTTGATGTAGCAGAGATTGTAAAAAACAGATTTATGCCTGAATTAAAAGAAAAGGGCATACTAATTAAAACAGAAGAACTTACCTCTGAAGATGGAAGCATGAACAAGGTATCTGCAATTGAGATTATCCTTGCAAAATAATTTTATTTTTTTTATTTTTTAGGTGAAATTTTTGGTTGCGATGCTTGATAAAAAAGGGCTTACGCTTGCGGCAATAATGGGAATAATTCTTTTCGTTATAAATCTCAACTATTTGGTTGTAATGCTATGTTTTTTGGCTCTTGCAGTAATAGTTACAAAGCATAGATATCAAATGAAAAAGGAGATGGGGATATATGAACATGAACGCGGCTGGGAAAATGTTATCTCAAATGGAACTGGCCCTGTAATTTTTGCATTATTGACACCTTATTTTGGAATTATTCCTTATTTGTGTTCCATTAGCGCTGTTATGGCAGATAAATTCGCATCAGAGCTTGGCGTTTTATCCCCAAACCCGATATCTCTTAGAGACCTAAAAAAAGTAAAACCCGGAACAAGCGGGGCAGTAAGCCTTTTTGGAACAGTAATGTCTCTTGGGGGGGCAGTATTTATCGGGCTTATTTCAATGGTGCTTTTCAGTCTTTCTCCAAGCAATATTTTAATTATAGGGCTTGTTGGATTTATCGGCTCTTTAATAGACAGCATATTTGGAATATTTGAGGAAATGGGAATTGGAACTAAGGGAACCACAAATTTCTTATGTTCCATTAGCGCAGGACTTATTGCAATATATCTTGTCAATGGGGGATATATATGAAAGCAGTGATACTTTGCGGAGGGGTTGGAGAGAGAATGAAGCCTTTAACATTGGATACTCCAAAACCTCTTTTAAAAATCGGAGGGCAGGCAATTCTTGAATATGTTTTTGAAAATCTGAAAAAAAATAACATATTTGAAGTCATACTTACAGTTGGGTATCTAAAAGAAAAAATAATCCAATATTTTGGAGATGGAAAAAAGGCAGGAATCAAAATAGAATATTTAAAAGAGGATGAAAAGAAAAACACCGCAGGCTCGATTCTTCCATTAAAAGGAAAATTGGGTGAAAATTTTATTGTAATGATGGGAGATCAGCTAACTAATATAAATATAGAAAAAATGAAAAAACATCATGAGAAAAGCGGGGCGATTGCAACAATTGCATTAAAGAAAAAAGGATACAGGTTAGAGTATGGTGTTGTTGAAATAGAAAAAGATTTGGTAAAAAGTTTTAGAGAAAAACCTGTTCTTGAGAAATATGTAAATACGGGCATTTATATTTTCAGGAAAGAAATATTCAGTTATATAAAAGAAAAAGAGGATTTTGCAAAAAATGTTTTTCCAAGGCTTCTTGAAAAAGGGGAAAAAATATCAGCATATTTAATGGAAGAAGACTGGGTGGATATTGGAAGGCTCGAAGATTATCAAAAATTAATTGAAGACAAAAATGAATGTGAAAAAATTAAAAAAATGTTTTGAAATATAAAAAATAGGACAGTACAAACAATCCTACAAAAATCTGGAGGAATATAAAAACTAAAGTTAAATTTTTTTCAGAAATTCCGTTGAATTTTTTCATAATGAATTGCGCAAGCCCTCTTACTTTGTTTTCAGGAGGGTAGAGCTTTCCATCCCTATATTCGCCCCACCAGTTTTTTGAGGGAAATTTATTATATAATTTGATGAAAAAATCAAGTACATACAATATCAGAAGCATTGCACCGATTGATTCCATATTGCCAATTATTACTCCGCATGCAAGTATTCCTCCGATCGTAAGATTCCCAATATCCCCTGGAAATACTTTCGCCGGATACCAATTGAAATAGGAAAAGGCAAGAAGGGCCCCAATTATCGGGATAAATAAAATCAAAGGTTCTGTATTGCCTGAGATATATGCAAGAATTGATGCAAAACTAAAGATCACTATTCCCATCCCTGCTTCCATTCCATTGAATCCTGCAAGCATATTTGTAAGATTTGAGGAAACTGCAACTCCTAAAGGAATTAAAAGAAGGATATAAAAGATTCCAAATTCAATTTCTCCAAAAAAAGGAATAAACATTGAAGTATTTCCCACAGCCTCTACTGCAATTAACGGGACTGCTGCAAAAAGAGGAACTATCGCCTTAAGCCACTGGGGAATATCCAATAAATCATCAAGTATCCCTATAAACGAGATCACATAAACTGTAAGAAGAGACGCTAATATAAAAATAAGGTTGAAATGAAAACCAAAAAAAGTATTGAAAAAAACTGCCAAAAAAACCCCTGCAGAAAAACCTGCAACAATTGCAAACCCGCCCATTTCTGCAACTTCCGGATTGCCCGGTTTGTTTACATCCTTTCCTATTATTCCAAATCGTTTTAATCTTGGAATTAAAAAATGGGAAAAAATAAAGGTTACTGCAATAGAAAATAGAAAAATTGAAATATATGCAATCATCTTCTCATCTCACCTAATTTTTGTTTTGCAAACCCAAGTGAAAAATTATTTTCTCGGGCCAAGATTTCCGTAAGTTTATCTATCTCTTTTGGTGTTTTTGCACCTGCCATAACGCAGATGTTTCTTGCATGAAGCCCCATATGGCCTTTTTGTATCCCTTCTGTTGAAAGCGCTTTTAGGGCTGCAAAATTGTTTGCAAGGCCAACACAGGCCATAATCATTGAAAGTTCACCGGAGGATTTTATCCCCATTATCTTAAACATTGTTTTTGTCTGCGGAAGGGTATTTATTGCCCCACCTACAGTTCCAACTGAAAGAGGAAGTTCTATTTCTCCTAAAATATCCCCTTTTTCTGTTTTTGTATAGCTTGCAAGGGGTTTGTAGCCTTCTATTGATGCATAGGCGTGTGCTCCTGCCTCAACTGCCCTCCAGTCATTTCCTGTTGCGATTGCAATAGAATCCATCCCATTCATTATTCCTTTATTATTTGTTGCACACCTATAAATATCAGATTTTGCAAATGCATAGCCATCAAGGATTCCCTCGATTGCATCTTCTCCTATTGCTTCTTTTTTCCATATTGCTGATGCTTTTACTTTTCTTTTTACTGCAAGATTTGTAAGGATCCTAAGCCTTATTTTTCCTCCCAAAAGGTTTGCAAGATAGGGGGAAAGTTTTTCAAGGACAGTATTTATTGTATTTGCTCCCATTGCATCGCAAACATTAATCGAAGCCTCGCAAATCAGCATCTTTCCTCTTATTGTATCCAATTTCCTTATTGAAACATCAACCAGTCCGCCACCGTATTTTTCCATGTCCAGGGCAAACTGTTTTGCATAATCAAATATTTCTTTCTTATTTTTATTGAAAATTTCAATTGCTTTTTTTGCATCTTTTATATCCACTATCTGGATCTGACCGATCATTACCGGCTCTTGCGCAATCGAAATGAAACCTTCGGGAAGGGATAATTTGGCTGCATTTGATGCTGCGGCAATTACTGAAGGTTCCTCAAGGGCCATTGGAATAATTGTTTCTTTTCCATTTATCACAAAATTTGTTGCAATCCCAAGTGGAAGATGAACTGCCCCTATTACATTTTCAATCATGCGGTCTGCAACATTTAAATCCAGAGCTCCTGAATTTTCAAGCATAGTTATTTCTTCATCTGATAATTTGTATTTGGATTTTAATACCAAAATCCTTTCCTTTACTGATTTTTTGTAAAACCCGCTGAAACTATTCATTTTTTCACCTATATTGATTTTTCAAGCATATCCGAAACCTGAATTATTTTTTCAAAGGGCCCGGATAATTTTTGCGAATAGAAATTATTTAAAAACTCTGCAAGAGATAATTCTTCTTCTGTAAGAAAATACTCCTTTTTTTTGTTTTTAACAAATCCAGTCTCCTTTAATTTTAAAAGATGATAATAAACTGATTTTTCGCAAGGGTTTTTTCCAGATACCCTGCAAACCCTTTCATATATTTGAGGAAAAGATAATCTTTCTTTTTTGATGTGGGCATACATTAAAACCTCTAAGATATCTAAAATGAAGGTTCTTGATTCATTGGGATAAACCAATCCTAAGGAAAGCGCAAGCCATCGTATCATTGATTTTTTTGCAAGTTTTATTTCGGAATTAATGATTAAATCCCTTATCATAAATTCATTTTGAATGTATTTTGATTCTGGAATCATTAAAAGGATTTGAAATATAAGAAATTAAAAGGTTTGTTTTTTCTAAATTAATTTTAGAGTTCCATCCAAAACAAGGTGGGAAGAATAGCCAATAAAAAAAATTATGCCAACTAAATTATCAAAAAAATAGATAATTGCTGAAAAAAACAAGAGAAAAATAATAGAATGGGTAAACCCACGATGCTTTGGCTTTAGAAAGACAAACAAAAGAAAATAAACCCCGGATAAAAAGATTAGTGTGTAAAGTGCATACGCGATATTATTAAAATACAGAAAACCAATGACAAATGAAGCTATGGGCACTAATTTATCCAGTATCTTTCTTGATTTTGAAAGCTCGTGGTCTAAGTCGGCAAGAAGGGAAAAGATACCGCAAAGAAATGAAAAAAATAAAAGATTGAAAAAATCCGGGATTTTTAAAATGAAATTTCCAATCAGAAGAAAAAGGAAAAATGCAAATAAAAAATGAAATTTCCAGTTCATAAAAATCAAAACAGGTTTTTTAATTTACTGATTGCATCCATATCAACGGGGGATATTCTTATTGGAGTTATCACTGTCTTTCCTTTTACAAGAAGGTCGAAATCAGAATTTTTTTCCTTTTTTGAAGCAGGCCCCTTTATCCAAAAATACGGCTTTCCGTCTGGATCCATTTTTTTATATATCCTTATTGAAAATCTGTTTCGTTGGGGAATTGCAAAAACAATGTCTTTTCCTGCGGCTTTTTCGTTTATGTTTATGCTGAAAAAAAGATCTTTTTCAAGGAAAGGCATTAATTTCTTTATAATAAGTTTTATCTGAAGAGAAATTGCAGAATGGCTGCCCCACACTTTTTGTTTATTTTTCCATTCCCCTGCTTCTTTATATAATGAAAATCCAAGAGATTTTACTCCGAAAAGAGATGCTTCTGTGCAGGCAGCCAGTGTTCCTGAAGAGTATAGGGAATGAATTGAAGTATTATCCCCCCAATTTATTCCGGATAAAACTAAATCAGGTTTTTTAAAATCAGAACAAAACACTGCAAAATTTACGCAGTCTGCAGGAGTTCCGTTTATTTCATAGATATCATTTTCTCTTTTGTTGATTCTAATCGGTTTGTGAAGGGTTATTGCCTTTGATACTGCGCTTTTCTGGTAGTTTGGTATTATCGCATATGAGTTTTTATCTATTGATTTTGCAATTTTTAGGAGAAGTTTCAGCCCCCATGAATAGCCATCATCATTTGTAACTAAAATTACCATAATATAAAAAGGGAAGGAAAAATATAAAAGGGAAACTAATCCTCTTCTAAATCGATCTTGCTTTGCCAAATTAAATATAATAACTCCGGATCTCCTGTATGTTCAATCAGATAATGCTCGGTTTGCTGAAAAGGAGAAGACTGGATTATTAAAAATTGCAAATACTTGTCATCAGTTTCAAAGGATTTTTCAACGCTTTTAAAATAACCATAAGACCCAGGTTCATTCCAGAGTATTCTAAAGGCCCCTTTTAAATCTGTTTTTGGATGGATGGTTGCAGAAAATGCGCGCTCGTTTTTTCTGTCCTCATATGCAACATATTCAAATTTAAAATAATCATCCTCGCATATTCCTTTAGTGCAATCAACGATGTTGTGGCATTGCAAGTCTATACACACCTGATCATAATCACAGTTTAAATCATACAGGCATTTTCTTGTGGTTTTGCACTCATAATTAACGCAATATTTGGTGGATGATTTGCAGTTGGAATTTATTTTGCACTCTACTTTCAGGCATTCACCATTTTTACATATTTCATCAGATAAACAATTGGAATCTTTGGTGCAGTATTTTATGCAGGAATTGTCTTTGCAAATATAGTTTGCAGGGCAATCAGCATTGAAATTGCACTCTTCTTTGAGAACACATGAATTATTTGTGCATTTCTCGTTTTCAGTGCATGGTGGGTTGTTGAAATTGCATCCTTTTTTTAATACGCAGATATTGTTTATGCAGTCTTCATCTTCATTGCAATTGCACACAGGATTGTTATTTTCGATGATGTCATTTTCATTAGGATCGTTAATTTCAGGAGTTGATACAATGGAATCTTCTGTTTTTTGCAATTGGTCTAAACATCCGAAAAAAACAACCGGAATAATTAAAATCAAAAATAGATAGGACAATTTCATATAGATAAGATATACAGAAAAGATTTTATATTAATAGATGGAATAATTTTTTATGAAAAAAACAGTATTCATATTCCACGGATCATATGGAAGTCCGAACGGAAACTGGTTTGGATGGCTAAAAAATGAGCTTGAAAATGAGAAGATAGAGGTATGCATTCCAAAATTTCCAACCCCAAAAAACCAAAGCCTTGAAAATTGGATGGAAGTTTTTTCAAAATATAAAGATATGGTTAGTGAAAATTCAGTATTTATAGGGCATAGCCTGGGGGTTGCATTCCTTTTGGCTCTTCTTGAAAAACACAAGATAGATTCTGCTTTTCTGGTTTCAGGATTTATTGGGAATCTGGAAAATGAGATATTTGACAGTGTAAATAAAACTTTTACACAAAGAAAATTTGACTGGGAAAAAATAAGGAAAAACTGCAAAAAATTTTATATTATTCATTCGGACAATGACCCTTATGTCCCTCTAAAAAAAGCACAGGAAATTGCAAAATATCTTGGTTTAAAAGTGATCATTATCAAGGGTGCAGGGCATTTCAATTCCGAGGCAGGATATAACAAGTTTGAATTATTACTAGAAAAAATAAAGGAGGCTATGGATGAATCCTAAACCGATCCCTTGGAAACAGCATGCATTCTCTTATATTTGACTGGTTTGTTATTTTTTGGGTGATTCTCTCAAGGCCAATTGACCATCCTGCATGAGGGGGCGCTCCAACCCTGAAGGCATCAATATAAAATTGGAAATCAAGCGGATTTAATCCTCTTTTTTTAAGCTGTTCTTCAAGAACTAGCGGGATATGGATACGCTGCGCGCCAGAGGAAATTTCAAGTCCTTTATACATAAAATCAAATGCATTGCAAACTTCCTCCCTTCCATTTTTGGGCATTGAATAAAATGCGCGAACGGAAGTGGGCCACTCATAAATAAAATAGGCATCTTCTCCAATTATTTCATCAAGTTTTTTTTCTGCTTCTTTTGAGAGGTCTTCCCCCCATTTTATTTTGAAATTATTTTCATTTAATAGATCAATAACATGATCATAAGAATATTTTTTTATTTCTTCCGGGATATTTACCTCAACATTTAATATTGAAAATTCTTCCTTCATTTTCTTGGCAGAAGAGACCATATGCAAAAATACTTTTTCTAAAATATCCATGGCATCAAAATGGTCTGCAAAACCAATTTCAATATCCATCTGGATTATTTCATTTAGATGGGAGGTTGTTGCGTGTTTTTCTGCCCGAAAAACAGGAACAGTCATAAAAACCTTATCCATTCCGCCCATAACACACAGTTGTTTATATAATTGTGGGGACTGGGCAAGGTATGCTTTCTTTTCAAAATACTGGACTTCAAAAACATCAGTTCCTCCTTCTGTTGCAGCACCAACCAGAGATGTCGGATGAATTTCAACAAATCCAAGTTCAGTGCATTTTTGCCTGAATGATCTGGCAAGAGCAGATTTGATTGAAAAAATTGCAGAGGGAATTTTTCTTCTAAGATCGATATACCTGTAATCGAGCCTTGTATCCAGCTCTGATGGGACTATATCCAAAGGATCAACTGGAAGTTTTCTTTCAACCTTGCTTAAGAGGGTTACTTTGGAAGGAATCAGCTCAATTCCGCCTGGTGCTATTTTATTTTCTTTTAGTTCTCCTTCTACCTGCAGTACATCCTCGCGGTTGAAATTGAAATTTTCAAGAAGAGAATCTGCAACGATTCCTTTCTTTACAGTAACCTGCATTAATCCGGTTCTATCTCTTAAAATGACAAATCTTACCTTTCCTATGTTTCTAAATTCATGGACCCAGCCACAAAGAGATACTTCCCCCTCAACTGATCTGGCATCCTTAATGTAATGTGTTCTAAGCATAATTATCAATATAGATAAAGGTTAGGCAAATTTAAAACACTTTTGAAAAAGAAAGAAAGATTAACAAAATAAGGAATGCTGGTATAAGGTATTTTATGAGGATTAAAAATAATTTTGAACTTGCTTTTCCCATAATTGTTTGTATTTCATTTTCCAAATTTTTATGACCCCATGCCAAAAAGACAACGGTTATGAGTATTGCAAATGGAAATATGTAGCTCACTGCTGTTTCGTCCATAAAATCTAAAAATGGAGCCCCAAATATTTCAAAACCGTTGCCAGAATAACTTAATGCCGAAGGAAAGGAAATAATTATCAAAAGAATGGTTAAAATAAGAACGGATTTTTTTCGATCAAAGGAAAACCTGTCTTCAAAAAGGGTTATTGGCACTTCCATCATAGATAATGCAGATGTCAAAGCTGCGCTAAATAAAAGCAAAAAAAAGATGGGAAGGGCAAATTCTGAAAACGGAATTGAATGAAATGCGAGTGGAAGTGTATCAAATGCAAGAGACGGCCCTCCGGATAGTGGCAGGTTATTTCCAAGTGCAAGGGTTACTACCATAAATCCTGCAAAAAGGGCAATTGATGTATCAATTATTGAAACAATGGCAGTTGAACCAAAAATATTTAATTTTCCTTTTACATAGCTTCCATAAGTAAGCATAACGCAAATTCCAACTCCCAGCGAAAAAAATGCCTGAGAAAATGCAAGAATCCATGTATTCAAATTAAAAAGATAATCCGGATTTATCTGGGTGTAAAAATCAAGGGCCATATCGTAACCATATGTGTAAATCGAACCTATAAAAAGAAGGATTAGCGAGATTACAAATATCGGAACGCAACACTTGTTTAATTTCTCAAGTCCTTTGGTTATTTTAAAGCGCATGACGATAAATATAATTGCAATTACTGCAAGCGTGGAATAAATGGAAAAATTAGTGGCAGAATAATCTGAAAAAGTGATTATTTCATCAGAAAAGCTTGATATAAGATAGGAAAGGGTCCATCCGGTAACTACAACATAATAGGATACTATCAGAAAATTTAAAATAATCGGAACATACCCCAAAAATGCGTATTTTTTTGAGATTTGCCTGAAAATGAGCAGCGGTGTTTTTTTGATTTTTGAGCCTGCAAAAAATTCAAGAAACATTAACGGAGCCCCTACTAATATCACTGCAAAAAGATAAGGAATTATAAAAGAACCCCCTCCATTCTGGGATACAAGATATGGATATCTCCATATATTCCCTATCCCGACAGCAGAGGCTATTGCCGCAATTATAAACATGGTTTTATTCGACCATTTTTCAGATGTGAATGTGCGATCGGTAACCATTAGTGAAAAATTAATAACTAAGAGTTTATAAATTCGATTGGGATTTTGAAATTTGCATGCATTATGACATGATTTCAGAAACTAAGGAACCATGGTTTGCACCAACAATTTTAACTTTTACAATTTCTCCAAGATGCCCATTAAAATCTTTTACAATCACCTGCTTATAATTTTCATTTCTTCCTGTGAAATCTTTTTGTTTTTCTGTTATCAGAACATTATAAATTTCTCCTATTAGTTTTTTGTTTTTTTCAAATGCGATTGTTCGGCATAATTTTGCAATAATTTCAGTTCTTTTTTTTATTATTTTGCTGTCAAGTTGTTTAAGATTTTTTGCAAAGGTACCATCCCTTGGGGTAAATTTTGAAACATTCACTATATCCGGCTTTATTCTCTTGATCATTGAAATCGTCTTTTTAAAATCAGATTCATTTTCTGTAGGGTAACCAACAATAATATCTGTTGCGATTGTGATTTGAGGAATGGATTTTCTCAATTTTTTAACGCATAAGTTGAAATCAGAAACAGTATGGGTCCTGTTCATTTCCCTGCAGACTTTTTCAGAACCAGTCTGGACCGGGATATGAATGAATTTATAGAGCATCCCTCCTTTTAATTTTTTGATAAGCCGGTCGATCATTCTTTTTGTGTGGATTGGATTTATCATTCCGAGTCTTATCTTAAAATTTCCTTCAATTCTTTCAATTTCATCTAGAAGAAAAATCAGGTCCTTATTGCACTCAAGTCCATATGCGCCTAAATCCATTCCTGTGAGCTGAATTTCTGCAGCGCCAAAATTAATTCCATTTTTTATCCATTCAGTTACTCTGTTTTTATTGTAGCTTGCAAGTTTTGGCCTTGCAATTTTCGTCTGGCAGAAATAACAGTTTCCAATACAGCCTTCCTGGATTGAGACCCTGAGAATAGGAGAGGTTAATCTTCTTGGAAGAGCCTCCTTGTCTTTTGAAATTTTATATGTTGCAGATTTTTTATTTGCGCAGTCTTTTAATGCATCATAGATACTTCCGATTCCTGCCGGATAAACGATCACGCAATTTGGCAATATTTTTCTTATCTTTTTTTCATTTACTCCAAGACAGCCCGCAATTATCAGCTTTCTGTTTTTCAGTGATTTTATTCTTTCCATTATTTTATTTTCTGTAGCGCCCTTCACAGTGCAGGTATTAAGAATGATTATTTGGGCTTTATTTTCATCAGAAACTATGCAGTGCCCCTCTTTTTCAAGCGCTCCGGCTATAAAATCACTGTCGGCCTGATTGAGGGTGCACCCATAAGTCTGGATGTAGATTCTCATTTTCTCTCTCTGGTGGTGATCATTATCCCATCAGGAGTTTTATTCACATTTCCAATTCTTGAACCAAATATTCTTTTTACGCCCCTCTGGTAGGCAAGATCCACAAGACGCTGGGTTATTATTCCATCAAAAATAATAACTGAAACCCCTGATTTCTCCTCAAGGAATTTTATGACATCCCGGACTTTGATTTCTTCCAAAAGCTCAAGGTTTTCATTATACATGCGCGCCTGCAGGGTGTCTTTTAATTCTTCAAGCTCTTTTTCAATTTCCCCTTCAGAAATTTTCTTGATTACTTTTTTATTATTTTCGTCTTCAATTTTTATTGCAGGCTTTCTTTCCGAATTAAATTCAAATCCTTCATTTTTCTGCAGAATCTGCATTCTTTTCGAATTCTCGATATTTATCCTGGGTCTTTTTGGAAGAAAAGAAGGTTTTTCGATTTCCTTTTTCAATTCCTCGGCGATTGCACTTTTTACTGGCTCTGGCCCTGAAAATCTTTGAAGATTTTCATTCATCTTCTCCTCATTGAAATCGCGATGACTGCCGTAATTATCCTGTTGTCTAAAAGGTTTTATGTTGTCTCTTTTCCCGGCTTCAAGCATTTCCTGATCAAATGGAATCTTGTTCCTAAGATATTTGATAAGCTCTTTTCTTGTGAGCTCTTCTACTTCCTTTCCTCTCGGAGCCCTTGCAACAAAATCTATTTCAGCTCCAGCTTCAACAAGAGAACGGACAATTAAATCACCGCCCCGATCACCATCCAAAAATAGGGTTGTCTCCTTTTTTTTGGTCAATTCGATAATTGTTGGAAGAACCCTTGCACCCTGCATTGCAATTACATTTGTGACATCATTTTTAAGCAAATTTAAAACATCTGCCCTTCCTTCAACAATTATAACTTCATTAGATTTATCAATGCCCGGGCCTGCAGGAAGCCTATCTGGACCAAATATTGTTATTTCTGCCTTTTTTACCTCATCCCTTACATTTTCCGAAAGTTCTTTGCTTTCTGGAAGCTCGGTATCTATGAGGGATTTTAAAAGTCCTTTTGCCCTGTCTATAAGATTTTTTCTTTTTATGCTTCTGGTATCCTCTATTTTATCCACTAAGATATGCGCTTCGCATGGGCCTACTCTGTCTACTGCTTCAAGCGCTGCTGCGATTATACATGTTTCAACCATATCAAGGCTGCTTGGGATTTTAATGACTGCATCAGTTAATCCGCTTTTTGCATTTGGATTTTTATCTACCTCTATTCTCCCAATTCTTCCGTTTTTTTGAAGGTCGCGAAGATCCAACTCTTCTCCCAAAAGCCCTTCTGTCTGGCCAAAAATTGCGCCGACTATGTCTGGCTTGTCTACAAGACCTTCAACTTTTACATTTGCATAAACCAAATATTTTACTGTATCTATATATGTTTTACCCATATTATTCACCCATAAATTCATCATATTTTCTTTTTATGTCCTCAAAATATTTTATTCTGAGGATTTTTCCAAGTTTTCTTCTTGTTTGCGTATCTGCCTTTATTCCAAGGCTCCAAAGCTCCTCTTCCACCTTTTTGCAAAGGGAATTTCCCTTATAGTCAAGATCAAAAAGAAGGACTACTTTTTCCATTCCTTTTAGTTTCTCAAAAACACCTTTTTTGCCAACTATCTCTATGGTATTTGTCACTCCAAGGCCGGAAAGGGCTGAGGAATCCCTCTTTCCTTCCACAAGAACCACTGAATCCTTCAGACCAAAAAGTATCTTTTCGATTTCACTCATTTTTGCACAATCCGTCAAATTTATCCAGAATCTCCTTTTCATTTCCATCTATCCGGATTTTCTTGTTTTTGCTCAGACTTCCAGAAATTAAATATACTTTTATTCCAAGATGCCTTGTGAGCATCTTTTCAAGAGCCCTGTTTGCCTTTCCCTTTTCTGCTTTCTGCGTAATCTTTACACTATAGGTTTCTCCTGTTTTTCTTATCCCGAATTCTTTTGAATTGGGAATCACCCGTATATTTAACTCCATTATTCTTTTCTCCATGGGTGTCCAGAATTAGTAGGAATGTGCTGCGCGCTGTTGACCGGTCCATCATCATTTTATTCCGGTGGCCATCCGCGCGCAGCATGAGCGTCATTTTATTCTTGCTTTTTCCTCGATTAAATCAATCACTGCTGGAAATATTGAAATTATATCTCCTTGTGTTATTATACCGACAAGCTCTTTTTTTTCATTAATTACCGGCAGTCTTTTTATGCCGTGTCTTTTCATTGCCTTTGCAGCCTCTTCTAGTGTTGCCTGGGGCTTTATCACTATTATTGGAAAACTCATAACTGCGGACGCTTTTGTTTCCTGAGGATTTAATTTTCCTGCAAGCACTTTGTGAACCAAATCCCGTTCAGTTATTATTCCGTGCGCTTTTTTGTCTTTAGTAATCACTACCGAGCCTATCTTATATTTTTTCATAAGTTTTGAAACAGAATCAACTGTATCTGTTTCCTGAGATGAGATTACATCTTTTTTCATGATGTCTCCTACTTTTAAATCTGAACCCATGGTATAAAATTAGAAAGAAAGAATTTAAAAACTAGACTCTTTTTACTTTTTTTGCCCCGCCTTCTCCTATAATTGATGAGGCAAAACCCATCATTTCAAGCTTTTCAAGGATTGTTCTTATTTCTCTTTTATCAATATCCAACTCTTCGTAAAGTGTGGCGGTTGTGGTCCATTCATTTTTAAGGAGCCTTTTTAGGATTTTTTTTTCATTCTTTCCAAGCGTGCTGGTTTTTTCAGATTCAATTTCAGAAAAGATTTGTTTTTTCGAGTTTTCAACATCCGTAAGATTAATTTTTTGTGCATCTTTTTTCTCTGCTTCTTTTGAAGCCATAAACAAAAGCCTTATTCCAAGCCTTGCATCACCCATATTTCTTGCGCTAAATCCTGCACAGGCCCCTATTATATCATCGTCAAAAGTCTGGGGATAGAGCCCTAAAAGGGCTCTTTGCCGGATTATGCCCCGCAGTTCATCAGGCCGGTATGGAACAAACTGAATTGATTTTTGGGCAAATGAACTTTTTATCCTCCGTTCAAGTTTTGAAGAAAAATCAGTTTCATTGGTTATGCTTATGCAGTTAATTTTTCCCCCATTCATTTCTTCTATTCTGAGTAAATCATATAGGACGCTGTCTTCTTTTCTTTTTACAAGAGAATCCACTTCATCTAAAATGACTACTGGAATTTTGTCTTCTTTTATTGATGAATTGGAAATTATCTCAACGAGCTGATCTGGGGCAAGGCCTCTTCGCGGAACAAATTCATCCAATGAATATGCAATTTGATTTAGCACTGAAAACCGGGTTGAAAAGACCCAGCAGTTTATGTAAATCCCCTTTATTTTCCGGCTGTAATCCTCTAATTCAGAGAGCACATATTTTGCGCATGTGGTTTTTCCGCATCCTGTCGAACCATATAAAAGAAGATTTTCCCCTTTTCTTTTTGCTGCCCCTTTCAGGGAAATTGCTATTTCTTTTATTTCTTTTTCCCTGAAAAAAAGTTCCTCCGGCATAAAATCAGGATTAAACACATCCTCATTTTTTATTATGCTGTTCTGCTCTTTTATGGAGTCAAAAAGATTCATATATTCATACTGGTTGATAGGAAATTAAAAAGATATTGTTTGGATTTTTTTTATACAAAACTAACAATGTTTTATTGCCCTGTATACGACTTCATTTTCAAACTGCCATATCTTATCAACTTTATGAAACCCGCAATTTTTTAATATTTCAAACTGCTCTGATAGTTTCATTGGTTTATCATCATTAAAGGCATGTTTCATCCAAGCCTTTAATTCCTCTCTGGAAAGATTTTTTTCAAGATAGGTTCTGTATAGTTTCCTATAATGTGTGTTTATTTCTTCTGTTTCTCCTTCGATAAAATCCCCGTTTGTGAAAACCCCTCCTTTTTTAAGGGAATTGAAAACATCCTGAAAAAGTTTTTCTTTTTGGGTATGCAAAATGTTATGTATTGCAACCGCAGAAATCACTGCATCATACTCTTCTTTTGGAAAAGAAACATTGGTAAAATCTGCACAGAGAAGCATTTTGTTTTTGAATTTTTGAAGGTTTTTTTCACATTTTTCAATCATTTTTCCAGAAGAGTCAATTCCAACTGCCCGGCAGTTTTTAAATTTTTGCAATGCGATTTTAAGGCCGTGTCCTGTTCCGCAGCCAAGGTCGCAGATAGCAATATTTGAATTTGAATCCAGGGAAATTGCATTAACCAGTTCATTGTGCAGGCAATCATTTTTCATTACAACCTTGTTTGAGAGAGTATCATAATCAGAAATAGTTTTAGAGAAAAAATCTCCTGTAGAATTCATAAGAAGTATAGAAGGGCACAATTTAAAAATCACTCCAATCAAAACCGGATTATGGATGTTGAAAAAATAAGAAAGGACTTTCCGATTCTTAAAAGAAAAATAAATGGAAACCCGATGGTTTATCTTGATTCTGCAGCATCAAGCCAAAAGCCAATGCAGGTAATTGATGCGATAACTGACTACTATTCAAACCACAATGCAAATATATTAAGAGAGGTGCACACTTTAGGCGGGGAAGCAACAGAAATGTGCGAGAACTCAAGAAAAAAAATAAAAGAATTTGTTGGAGCAAAAAACAGGAATGAAATAATTTTTACAAAAAACTCAACAGAGGGGATAAATCTTATAATGTATTCCTGGGGAATGGAAAATATAAAAAAAGGGGATAAAATAGTGGTGTCTGCATCAGAGCACCATGCCAATTTTATTCCCTGGCAGCAACTTGCAAAGATAAAGGGGGCAAAACTTGAATTTTTGGAAATAGACAATGAAGGTTTTCTTATAGAAGGAGAAGAAGAAAAGATAAGAAATTCAAAAATAGTTGCAATGGCCCATGTTTCAAATGTTACCGGGGTTATTTTTGATGTTAAAAAAATATGCAGAATCGCAAAAGAAAATAATTCCATATCCGTAATTGACGCCTCGCAGAGCATTCCGCATATGAAAACAGATGTATCCAGAATGGATTGTGATTTTCTTGCATTTACAGGTCATAAAATGCTCGGGCCGACAGGGATAGGGGTATTGTATGGAAGGGAAGGAATACTGGAAAAAATGAGGCCGTTTTTATACGGGGGAGAAATGGCCAAAGCAACAGAACGAAAAGAATGCAAATGGAATGATTTGCCTTATAAATTTGAAGCAGGAACCCCAAACATTGCAGGAATAATAGGGCTTAGAGTAGCAGTGGAGTATTTAAATAAACTCGGGATGGAAGAGATACAAAAACATGAAAAAGAAATCACAAAATATGCAACAGAAAGATTACTTGATATCAAAAACCTGAAAATTGCAGGCCCGAGAAAATATTCAGATAAAAAGGCTGGAATAATTTCTTTTAATATTGCAGGCTATCATGCGCATGATATAGGGATTTTACTAGACGAGGCCGGAATCGAAATAAGGACAGGAAAACACTGCGCAGAGCCGGTCCACAAAAAACTTGGTTTAAATTCAAGCGCAAGAGCCAGTTTTTACTTATATAACACAACAAAAGAAATTGATAAATTAAGTAATGAACTTGAAAAATTGGTAAAATAAAGAAGCAGATATAAATTAATTTGAAAATAAATTAAGAAAAGTATTATAAATAATAGTGCAGAAGATAAAAAAAGAGGCGAAGAAAAAATGGAAAACAAGTTTTATATGTATGGTGCAATCGGTGCAGCAGCACTTGGCGCTTTTCTTATGATTATAGACCAAAGTTTTATTGGTCTTTTTGGCGGAATACTTGCAGGCCTTGGGGCAATTTTCTCTGTCCTTCTTATGAAATATGGATATATAATCATGCCGCTTATAACAAAACAGGCATCAATAACCTCATATACTAATGGAGCATATGAAATACCTCCAAGCCAGGATGTAATAATCAAAAAAATAGACGACGAGTATTATGCCTCATGTTTTCTTGGAATGAAGATATACGAATCCTCAACTGAAAAGAGCATAGACCAGAATATGATGTATAATGAGTATTTTGAGAGGGCAATATCCAACATGAAATATGTTACAAAGATTTCATATCTAATTTATGTCGAGGACATAAGCAAAAAAAGAAAAAATCTTGAAACTAAAAAAGCAGAAGCGCAACTCAGGCTTGGGCGGGAGAGGGAGAAAGCAGAGCCTGATGTATTGAAAATTGAAAGATATGAGCGGGAAATAGCAGCGCTAAACCATGAAATTGACAAAATGATTCGCGGAGAAAAACCCATGGGAATTATTGCGTATTGCATGACCTCCTCAAAGGGAGTAAGCAGGGAATCTGCAATTGCAGAGGCAAAGGCACAGGCACGTGAACTAAAAACGCTTCTTTCAAATGCCCTTAATGTAGAGGTTGACCAGTTAACTGCTGATGAAATGCTGAAATGTTTTGAGTGGGAAAGATTTTTTCCCTCTTCTGGGCAGGACATAGAATCAAAGATGGTTTAAAATGGGAAAAATAACATTGAACAAGATTTCAAACAAGTCAGTATCAAAAAGAAATATTCTTGTTCATCCTCCTGAGCCCCCTATTGAGATATTGTGCGAAGAGCCTGAAAACTCAATATATGTCGGAAACACTGAGATGCTCAATGTTCCCTTTTACTGGAATTTCAAAAATGTCGCAAACCCCCATATTGCAATTGTTGGAATAAGCGGAAGCGGAAAAAGTTATTTTATAAAAACATTTCTGCTCAGGGCTTCTTTTGTCTGGAATTCAAATGCTGTGGTAATTGACTGGGCAGGAGAATATAAGCAGTGGGTCCAAAGCGCCAACGGGAATATAATCTCACTTGGAAAAGGATCCTACCTCAATCTTATGGATACGGGCGGAATGAAACCTTATGACCGGATAAAACAGATAATGAGGACGCTTGAATTGCTTACAGACATAAAAAATTATCCGGAACAAAAAAGATTAACTGAAGAAGCAATAGAAAAATCATATTTGCAGGAAAAATTCAGGCTTGATGTTATTGAGCAAAAAGACGAGCTTGGAAAGCCTCTTGAGCCCCCAACATTAAAATCAGTTGTAAGGATACTTGAGGAAAAATCATCGCTTGGAACCTATGAATTTCCAGCAGAACTTGAAAATGCAATATACCGGCTTAAAAAATTTACAAAGCCCGGAGAGGATTATTTTTCAAGAAAAGGAACGGTAAATCTTGGAAAGCTTATAACCTCTGGTCTGGTCGATATAGACCTTTCCGGGCTTCCGGACGAAACTACGAGGGCGCTTGGGGCGCTTACTATACTTCAGTTCATAAAAGAAAAAATGAGGGCTTCTGGATGGAGTGCCACCAAAGGGATAAGACTAATAGTGGTTTTGGATGAAGCATGGAAGATATCAAAAGAGGATACAAGCGATGCAGTAATGATTGTAAGGGAAGGGCGAAAATATAATTTTTCAATGATTATTGCAAGCCAAAATCCAACAGATATAAGCGAGGCAATATTTAGCAATGTCGGAACAACATTCATATTAAAGGTAAAATTTGAAAAATACCTAGACTATCTCCAGAGAACGCTTAATTTCAGCAATTTTATGAGAGACAAAATAAGCACATTTGGAGTCGGACAGGCTGCAATAAATATGGCATTCACAACGCCAACTCAATATCCTTCAACCTTTCTACTAAAAAGAATAGAAGGCGAAGAACCAAAGGTGGAATATTTTATAATTTTAGAAAACATTCTCACTACTGAGCAAAAAAGAGATGATACTATGGCAAAAAGCATATCATTTGAAAAAGATGGAATAAGAAGAAAATTTATCGAATACGGGCTTTCTGAGGAAAGCATTGTTGAATTAATGAAAACCTTTGACAGAAATAATAGAAGGATGGATGTTGTTTTGTTTGTAATGTTTCTTGAAAGGGCAGGAATGAAAAGAAAAAAAATAACTGAGATTCTTCAGGAATTTGCAATAGATGATGCAACAATAATAAATATTTTTATAGCTGTCGATAAAAAAAGACAGGAGTATGCCGGAAAGGAACTTACCCAGATAGTTTTGGAAGAGTAGGTGTTTGTAAATGAAAAATGTGAAAAAAACAAAAGAAACCCGGAAAAAAAATATTGGAAAAAATGTTTGCATAATTTCAAAAAAAGAGCTTGACACGGCAGAGCTCAAAGATGCAAAAAAAGTAAAGGATGATGCAGTTATAAAATTTATCAGAAAAATTAAGAAAAAGCTTAATATGGAAACTGGAAATAATCTTTATGTAAGCAAAGGGTGTATTGAAGAGCATACAAAAAGAAGAAAATCATTTGAAAAGGGGCTTTTGATAGCTGCAATTCTTGCAGTACTTATTTTTTTCGGGCTTGTAATTCTTCCGATTATATTTACCCAGAGCATAAATTTTGGATCGATAATGCTTGGAATACTGCTTGCAATAATAATGGTGGTTTTTTTCGGTTTGATAAAATACACTCCGCAGATTGAAAAGTGATAATTATGATAGGAATTCCTGCAAAAGAAAAAAAGGAAGTAGAAAAAAAGCCGATGATAGACAGTTTCAAGGTTGGTGGAAAAGTTAATACAAGCCTAAAAGAGCTTGCAGAAAAGTTATCTACTGTTTCATTCCTTGAAGTTGCATTGGAAACTGATGCGGTTAGCTGCGCGTATATTGAAAGCAGGGATATATCCAACAGCCCATATCTGTTCTCACTCATTAAAATAAAAAAGGAGGAGATGTCGGTAATTTATTCCATACCTCCAACAATTGCCCCAAAAAAAAGAAGAATGGATGTTATAAGGCAGTTTTTGAATATACTCAATATAATAAATGAGGATTATTCCGTAGATATGCGGGTTATAAATAATCTTATTGAAAAAAGCCTGAAGGACATTGAAGAATTAATAGACAAAAAAACCGCAGAATTATATGTTGAATATGATACTCTGAAAAACGAAAACGCAATCATTTCAAAAAAACAATCAATCCTTGAAAAGGAAGTGGAAGAACTAAAGGTCAAAAATTACGAATTGCGTGAAAAAAACGAAAGATATCTTTTGAAAATAAAAAAATATGAAAATCCATCTGATGAGACTCTTAGAATAAAAATAATAGAATGGATAAAAGACCACAAGGGAGAGATAAGCATTCCTGATTTTGTATCTGTTTATTTTAAAGACAATGAATCCGGAGAGCAACGAGTTGAAGAGATACTTGATGAATTAGTAAAGGAAGGATACCTGCAGGGTATTTAAATCAGTGATAACAGATGATTGATGTAAAAAAAATTAAGATAAGCAAAATGAAATATCGCTTTGATGTCAATAAGACATATAGCCATACAAAAAAATTCAATGTTATCGAAAAGAATCCTTTTGAAGAACTAGTTTTAGGAATTAGAAAAAAATTTTCAAAAAAAGAAGAAAAAATAACTAAGTCTGCAAAGGAAGGGAAAAAAACAAATATGCTGTTTTTCGCCTTAATTGGGTTAATGATACTTCTTGGAGGGATAGGGTTATGGATCTTTGCAACACTTTCCTCAATAAATTTAATCGAACCTGTTCTTGAACAAAAAAATATGGAGATACGGGCAATAGGCGGGGAAATACTAACCTATGGAAGCAAAATAGACGGGCAATATGTCGGAAGGATAGATTTAAATCAAAATATAGCAGGTTTTGATAGTGTAAATCTTATTATAACTACATACCTTGAAGAGCCGCCCTATCAGGTGTATATATTAGATGGGCCGCGAGAAGAAAGCCAAACCGAAACATATGAAGATTTCAGATCGTCATTAAATGAAATTTTTAAAAAAAACGGGGTAAATCTGGTTTCTATAAGCTATGATGATTTAAGAACTGTTTCAAAAGGGGCCATTGTGATTATTCCAAGCGGGAGAATACCCGAGCAGATGATAGTAAGTGGTGAAGGAAATATAAATGAAATTCTAAAAAGAGGGGCAAGCGTATTATATATTGGTCAAAAATTTGACAATAATGGAAATTATGTTGATAAGTATAATCAGGTAAAAAATATAGGTGCATTGTATGCAAAAAATATAAAGATTGAATTTGAAGAGAAAAATCTGCAATCGACATTGAATGATTTGTACTCTCCGCAATATCTTGCAAAAGGAAAAGGCAACGAATATGTCAATACAGTAATATACGATTCCCTGAGTGTGATTAAAGATAAAACTGGAAAAGGATACTTAATAATTGTTCCCCAGACTCTGGATGCAGGATGGAGAAAATGCAGTTTGTGCGCTGCAGCAGATGTTGCAACAATAGTTCTTCAGACGAAATGGCTTGAAGAAACTTCATCAAAAGAGTATAATGTTACTCAAAATAATGACACTGTTGTAAGAAGTTATTTTACAGGGCCGATAAGCCAGAAAAACACTTATATCCGTGTTGATATATTTGGTTTTAAAAATAATATTTATACAAGAAAAACAGTTTATTTGGAAGCTGACAAAAATACTAACGGAGAGCTGTATGTTCAGGACGGGGTAAGCATCTTATCCAGCTCTATTAGTGGAAACCCGATAAGGGTGAAAACAGATCTTCGTGAAAACGAATTATCTTATATTTATCCGAGTTTATCTATAATACAAAATGGTAAGGAAGTTGAAAAAAAGGAACTCACAAACATAAGAGTAAGCACCATCTCAGAATCAGATTTTGATGTTGAAATTGATGTGCTTGGCGGAGAGCATACTGCGCAAATAATTGATGAAAACGAAATTGCTTATGCAAAGGGATATTTTAATGCAGAGAAACTGGAGATTTCCCTTGTATCTGTAAAGGAAAATATATTTGAATTTTCATTTAAAATTAACGAACAGCCAAAGATTATCAAAAAGATATCCGTATCAGTTGATAATGGAAAACTTGGGGAGTATTTGTATACAGACAAATCGACAGTTTTAATAGATTTAAATCCTGTTTTGGGGTTAGGGCAGCTCTCTGAAGGAGAACATATATTCTCATTTACAGTAGGGGAAACAACACAGGATTATGTATATGGAGCGCCCAGGGCTGAAACAATTTTTACAAGCCCGGTATTTTTTGGAACAATAATTCTGGTTTTTATTATCCTTGGAATTGGAAGCTATCTTGCTTCGCAGAAAAAACCGGAATATTATCTGGATGTCTGTGATTTTCCTCCTTCAGATTTTGTAAAAGTAACTGTAAGTGAACAATTTGTAATAGACATATTTATAAAGGAAAATAACTATCACAAATGGAATAATGTTCCTTTAACCCTTTTAGAGGTTTCAAACGGGTTCAAAAAAACATTTTATAGTGGAAGGCATCTTTATGCAAGCGATTACAATATAGGCTATATTCTTGAAAAATTAGTGAAAAAAGGGGTTTTGATGCAGGATCTAGATTACTATTGCCCAAAGGAATGGACAAAAGAATTTAGTATGAGATACCTGTGTATTTTTAGAAAAATACGGGATATTTGTGTTGTAAACGGAATACCATTTACAAAAAAAACAGAAGCTGTGGCATGCGACAGCATAATTACTGTTTTAGGCCAGCAGTTTTATCTGCATATATGGGAGGAGAATAAAACAGCTGAAATGATAAAAAGGATACTTAAAAACATTGCAAGTGGAATGAACATAATTCTTGTCAAAAATGCATATGAAAAAAACAAACTTCTTGAAATAATGAAATCTCCCTCACAGGCGCTCTCATTGATTAAAATGGAAAATGAAACAAAAACAATTGAAACGATAACGCTCGATGAATTTGAAAAAATGATTAAGGAGATGAAATCATAGAATTATAAAGATTTAGAATTTTCTGTGATGAGCTTTCTATTGAAAAATCATTTTTTTCTTTTTTTATATTTTCTTTGAGAAGCTCGTTATTTTTTATTGCACATATTATTTTTTGTGAAAAATCAAAATGGTCATTAAACACATAGCCGTTATATGAATCCTTTATTATCTCAGCCGGAGCGCTGTTTGATTTGACAACAACAGGAGTATTTGCAGAAAGGGATTCAAGTATTACAAGGCCCTGGGTATCAAATTCAGAAGGAAATGCAAAAACATCTGCAGCGCTGTAATAATCCGGAAGCTCTAAATCCGAAACAAACCCTGTGAAAATAAAGTTTTTTGAAAGCCCTTTTGATTTAACAAGACTTTCATAATATTCTTTTGCAGGGCCCTTTCCTATTATAATAAATTTTGCATTGGGATAAACATTTAGGATATTATTTGCAGAATTGATAATCAATTCCAGATTTTTTTCCTGTGCAATCCTACCGACTGTCAGTATTATTGGATTTTTTAAAACCCTGAGTTTTTTTCTTATTTTTGAGCCGTCCCCTTTCTTAAATCTAATGCAATCAATTCCATTTGGAATCAGATGAAGATTTTTAATTTCCTGGGACTGGAGTATTTTTTTAACATTTAGAGAAGGCACAATCACATTATCAAAATTAGAATAATACCATCTTAGATATTTCCATGATACGGATTTTAGAAAATCCTGTAAAGAACTGTTTTTGGTGAGGTAATGGATTCCATCCGGAATCATTGTATGGAAGGTTGCAACAGATGGAATTTTTAATTTTTTAGCGCATTGTATTGCAGCAATGCCGGTAGTGGCAATTCCATGCGAATGTATCAAATCTATCTTATTTTCCTTTACCCTTTTAATTGCAGACAGAAAAGGAAAAAGCGCTATCCGATAATCTGGATAAGGCTTAAAAATTGTTGAAGTAAAGTAATAAACATGGTCATCTTTGTTTTGAATTTTTTGTTTTTTTGAACCCGGGCAAAAAATAAAGACCTTATGCCCTTTCAGTTCAAACCTCTTTCTTAATAGGATAATTGAGTTGACAATTCCGTCTGAATTCGGCAGGTATGTATCAGTAAAGAAAGCAATATTCATATTATAAATATATAGAGTTAAATATAAAAAGCTAATAAAATTATAAAAGATAGTAGTTTGTGTTTATAAAAACAAAGGTTTAAATAATAAAACAGGAATAATTAATAGTGGTGAGTTTTTGAAAAAAAACAAAAAGATCTCTAGTAGAATTAAGAAATCACCCAAAAAAAAGGTAAAACTCAAAAAAAATGCAATTTTGGCAAAAAAATCAAAAATTAAGAAAAAAATCCCAAAAAAACCTGAGATAAAGAAGAATGTTCAAAAGAATATTAAGGCAGAAATAGCTAAGCCCCGAATAAGAAAAGAGGCAAGCGAACAGGAAAAACGGGAAATTTCAAACATATTTTCCAATGCATTCATAAGACACCAATTTATTGCAATCGGAGGGGAAAACTCACTTGATATCGTAAGAAATTACCCTTTGGATTTAAGCGATGAAGAGATGTCTAAAAAACTAAAAGTAAAGATAAGCGATATCCGGTCTACACTAAATAAAATGCATGGGGAAGGATTTGTACACTATAACAGAAGAAAGGATAATGAAACAGGATGGTATTCTTACAGCTGGTCTTTGAACAGGAAAAAAATAGAGGGGTGGGCAAATAAAATTACCCTCGAAAAGAAAAATGCCCCGGGAAGCGGAATTGAAAGATATTATTGTAAAAAATGTGGCGCTGACTCAGTGGTTGGATTTGTAAATGCACTGGAAGCTGATTTCAAATGTTCCTGCTGCTCAAAAACATTAGAATATCTTGATCCTGAAAAAACAGAAATTTTTGAATTGATTACAGAGACTATGAAAAGAAGGAGAGATCTGTGAATTATCAGGAAATAAATGTATATGTTGTATTAATAAACAATGAAAAAATACTTATTCTTAAAAGAAAGAATGACATCTGGGAGTTTGCAGGAGGAAAAATAGAGTGGGGGGAAAATCCAAAAGATGCTGCAATAAGAGAAACAGCTGAAGAAACTGGGATAATTCCATATGATCTTATGCTTGTTGGAATCACTTCGGCAACATACCCCAAAGATGAAAATGAAAAACACTCATTGTATCTTGTGTATCTTGGAAGATGTGCAGACCAGAAAATAACCCTGTCAGATGAGCATACCGAAGGAAGGTGGCTTAGCCTAAATGAGATAAAATATATGAAATTGGGGCTTAATGCAGAGTCGATTCCAGAACTAATTGAAGACCTTATTGTCCCTGAGTAAATGAAAGGCAGGTTTCCTTTTTCCCGGAATTTTCTATTGACTGGCAGTAGGAATTTGTTTTAAGCTTTGAAGAGATTTCAAGGATGCAGTCGTCTTTTTTATCTAAATCAATGATTTGCAAACAGAGATTAAAATCAAGCTTTTTTGTTCCGACTATCAAAATGCAGTCATCTTTTTTTGAGCCTGCCATCTGGCAATAGGCTTCATTATCTGAATAAACCCCTTCTGTTTTAAAGCAATTTTCCGGGTTTTCATCATAGATGCATGCATAAAATGCTTTCTCAGTATTTTGATAGGTGCCAAAAAACTCCATAAGCTGGCTTTCATTTGAAAGTTCTTTTGGAATTTCAAACGAGCCTGAAGAATCAGTTTTGAGTAGCGTTCTTGTGTAATGTGTCGGTATGGCATTTATTAGATAAGTCAGATTTGAAAATAATTTATCTCCATTCTCATCAAAACACACCTGATTTTTGAAATTGGAATAAACTTCCAATTGTGCAGAAGTCATTCCAACTTTGGATAAATCCTCAATACTCAGTTTTTTAAAATCAAGAGAATATTCTAAGAGAGTGCATGGAATGTTTGAAACATTTATTTCTGTTATGTCCTGCGAGAAATTCATTGCGCCCTTTTCAAGAAGAAATTGGGATATGGCAATATCTTTTTCTGAAAGTTCCTTTGATGGAAATTCAATTAATTTTGAGTCTGCATACTTTTTAAGTTCCTGGCTCTCTTCAATTTTTGCGCATCTTTCTTTTTTGCCATAGGTTAAGCACATTATTGTTTCATTATCAAGAAAATAAATTTTTTCAGTATAAAAAACTGCGGATGATTGGAAATATTTGCCTTCCTGATTCTGGATTAAAAGCATTGTTTTTTCAAGGCCATCCAAATCCAAAAGATACTCTTTTGAATAATAGTTTTGAGGATACTTTTCCAAAAATGATAAATATTCTTTTGAAGGGATTGTTTCCTGATTTAAAGGTTCTGATAAAAACATCCCATATTCAAACACAAGATATGCGCACGCCCCAAATACAACCAATGCTAAAAATATTATTATTAAATTTTTAAAATCCATAAAAATCACTTACATCAATATAGAAGAATTATATTTATAAATATTATACAAAACGATCATTTTCAAGGGGTTTGAATTCATCAAAAACCGCTTTTCTTCTTGCCTGATGTACTGCATGCATCATATACCATGTAGCCCATCGGTATTTTTTAACTCCGAGCGGTTCTTCTGCTGGTTTGCCTAGTTCAAAGATTAGTTTCTCTGCCATATAAAATTAAAATTGAAGAATAGATTTATAAAGAAGATTATTAATTGGAAAAAAATTACGGCAAATGACTTACAAATTCATTTATTTTTATGAGAAATTGTGGGAGCTTATCCTTTGGAATTGATGCTCCTGCTGCAATTTTATGCCCCCCTCCTGACCCTCCTGTTTCAAGGCAGGCATCAGAAATTATTTTTCCAAGATTTATTCCTGCCTTTACAAGAGATTTATTTGCCCGCGCAGAAATTTTTATTGTGTTCTTTTCTCCTTGTGCTGCCCCAAAAATTGGTTTTTTTCCATAAGAGGATAATACCATTCCGCATACAATCCCGATTATTCCCTCATCAACTGCTCCGATTGCATCTATGAATAAAAAATTTCCAAGATCCAAGATGTTATTTTTTGAATATAAAATTCCCTCTCTTATTGTATTTTTATGATATGCTAAAAGCTCGAGGGATTTCTCATAACTGCCCTCTAAACCAAGACAAACCCCAACTCCTATTTCCGGCTTATTATGCCTTCCACAGGCATTGAGAATCGTCGAAAATTCAGAAGCATCATATAAATCAGATCTCAATGGCCTGTTTTTTAAAAGATAGATTTCTCCAATTAGATCTTTTGCCCTATACTCCAATCCTTTCGAAATTAATAAATTGAATAAACTTTTTTTTAGTTTTTCCTTTTCATTTTCTCCAAGGTCTATATAAGTCCTCCATTTTTCATTTTCTTTTAGATTTATTCCTGTATCTTCTAGAAAATTCTGGCAGGAAGATTCATTAAAGCTTAACCCGGGAATTATTATTTCATCTGAAAATGCCAAAAATTGGGCTAACGGCCTTGTTGATCTTCCATAAAATCTTAGATCAGATATAACCTCAATTTCTCCTTGTTTTATTCCTTCGTTTAAGATTTCCCTATTTTTTCCAATTAAAGGATACTGCATATCCCCAATCGCCCCAACTATTGCAAGATCTATTTTTGTTTTAAAAATTGAATATGCTGTTCCTGAAGCGCTTAAGTCAAATCCTCCGTCAATCCCGTATAATAAAGGATTTATCTGTGTTTTTGATATATTTTTAGGCTGATGATGGTCTATTATTAAAACATCTTTTAGTTCATTTACCCTTTCATTTCCAGAGCCTAAATCCACGAAAATTATTTCTTTTTCATTTTTTAATTCTTCAAAGCTGTTATCATCTAGTTTTTTTATGCATTTAAATCTTGGAGGTTTTGAATTTTTTGAGATTGCAGAAATAACTATTGAACCAGAGGTTATTCCATCACAGTCATAATGGTGCACAATTAAAGGGTCTTTAAATGAAAATGCAAGTTTTCTTGCTTCAATACAATCCTGCTCAAAATCCATTAGTTAGTTATAAACAGGAAAATTAAAAAAAGAGAAGGAGATTATTTTTTATTGTGCCCTTTATATCCTTTTTTTTCTCCTCTTTTCTTTGTATACTGGTATCCTGCAACTATTCCCACCAAAATTATTAAAAGTAGCAATAATAGCAATTTATTCTTATCTACCCATGTTCCAAGTGTTTCAGGCTCTTCTTCGGGCTTTGGGGATTCGGGCTCTGGCTCCTCAATTTCTATTTCCATGCAGGTGTTGAATTTACACTCATATCCATCAAGGCATTCATCATCAGAGCAGCATTCATAGTTTATCCATGTGTGGTTTTGGATATATCCGCATTCTCCTTCTATTAATGTGCATGTCCCATCAGAACAGTATTCATTGGATACGCAATCTGAATCAGTTTCGCATTCTGGTTTCTCGCATTCCTCTTCAATCCACTCGCATCCCAACTGATATCCGCATTCGCTTGTTGGAATCACCTGCTGACAGGCATTTGATAAACAGCATCCTGTATCACAATCCGAATTTAACTCGCATATAAACGGCTCTGGTTCTTCTATTGGGCAGGTATCAAGTCTAATTGAAAAGTCATAAGACAGGTAGTTTCCTTCTTTTGAAATATACACTTTATAAGTTGTTCCAAGTTGATTTAAAGAGTAAGTAAATATTGCAGTTCCATTTTCATCTGTTTGCATTGTTTTTGTATTTGGTTTGGTTGTATCAAAGATTGTTATATCTACTCCTGAAAGAGGATTTTCCTCCTTGCTTCTGGTTTTTATTGTTATTTCCCTGCTCCCATCATCAAGGCAAATGGAAGTTACCAAATAGTTTATTTTGGATTTTGTTGTTTGGCCCGGAGTTGTCGGATTTGTATAGCCGTAAATGAACGGTGCAAAATAACTAAAATTAGTTATATTATAAGAATAGACATATGTTGAAGCTACTGAAGTTGGATCATAAAAGGTCCAGTTTCCAGCTGTTCCATTGCTAGAAATTATTCCTCCTTTTAGAACTGTTTCATATGGAGCTGCACTGAAATATATTTTTGGAGAAAATGATGCAGAGCCTGTTATATTGGTTACATTTAATCCGTATGAGGTTGGTATCTGGGAGCTGTGATGAGGAGGTATAACTACTTCGCTTCCGTCTGTTGCGTTTATAAGTGTGGTTACTGTGGTTATTCCAACAGCAGATAATGAAACAGTTTTCAATGAAATATTTGAGGTCTCATTCAATCCAAAGGAAATTGTATCTGTAACTATTGCATATTCTCCTGTATTTATGGTAGAGTTATCAAGATAAAGCTCGTATGCAAGGGTTACATCGCCTACTGAGTTGTCCCCTGTAAAGTTAAGCGTTGTGTTTAAAAGATACACTCCATATGCCAGAGAATCAAGCGTGTTTCCTGAGAAATTTGAAATTGTGCTGTCTAATGTCCAAAGTGCAAAAAAGGAAATTGAATCTGTAGAACTCAAAACATTATTATTTACAAATGTATCATTTGTGGAATTGTAGATGATAAATCCAGTATAATTATACAAGGTATTATTTCTAAAGATATTATTAGTAGTATATGCAATAATAAAATTTGCCTCATTATTGGTTGCAGTATTGTTTTCAACAAGGCTTCCAGACTCAGATAATATGGTTATTCCAAAACTTGCGTTGGATACATCGTTTCCATAAATATAATTGGATAACCCATATTCGATATCAATACCATATTCTGCATTATTTCCTATAACATAATTACTATATAATGAGAAATTAGTGCTTCCGAACAATACAAATGCAGTTTCATTATTGTAGTAGGCATAATTTGAATGCGCCCTGGAATTATTTGAGCTAATGAACATGAAACCATCATTATTGTTGGAAGAATTGCTGTTTGAGACGGTTACTCCGTTTCCCCCGAAAACATAAAAGCCGTTATTTTTAAGGGTGTCTGAACCGATTATCGTTACATTGGTGATATTTGAACTGTTTGCATTGCATAATATAAGTTCTGAAAATACAAGGTTTTCCAGCTCAACTGACTCGTTGTAGAATGTAATGTTGCGGTCTCCTGAACCAGTATTATTTTGTACTGTGTAATCGCACAGGAAAGCAATATCAGTCATTGGAGAAAGATATGAAAGAGTAAGGGAAATAAGCATGAGGTCAACATCCCCGCTTTCTTGTATATTATTATCTGAGATATTTGAGCTTTCAGAGAAAGTTGCATAGATGCCGTAACCTGAATTATAATAAATAGAGTTATTGTAAATATTACTAAAAGGAGTATAATAAATATAAATGCCGTCATAGAGATTACTCGAAATATTGTTGCTAAATATTGTTATATTATAATCTCCTTCTATATAAATTCCATACCCCTGCGACAGATTTGTTATATTGCTATAGGAAATCGAAATGTTTGACTGATTTAATCCAAAAAAACCATAATCGCTTAAAGAATTTTCAATCTGAAGATAGGAAAAATCTATTCCTGAACTTATATTCGAGTAAATTTCAGCATCAGCGCTTCGGGCAAATGAAAGGGACTGAACTGTTCCTCCAGAGACATTTAATATATTTATTCCATAGATAAAATAATCAAAAGTTAAATTGTAAAAATTTAATTGTGTCGAATTTTCAAGATAAATTCCTGTATGGTTGTATCTTGTTCCAGCAGTTCCTTCAAGAGACATATTCTGGATTGTAAGATTGTCTATATTTAGAGAATAAATGCAATAATCGCTGGTTACTGAACCATTGTATAAAGAAATATTGTTTAGTCGTCCTGAATCTGAAAACAGGTAAACTGCTTTTGAATCGTGGGATGTATTGGTTATTACTACATTGCTTCCGGAAAAATCTACGGATACATTGCCTGAAGATATATTTATACAGATATTATTGTCATCTTCTGTAAAACCTGAGCCAAGATAATAGCTTCCGGGTTCGGATATATTTTTGCAGCTCAGTATCAAAGATTCATCTGCAAAAACTCCAAACGGGCTAAATGAGGTTATTGTTGAATTTATCTGTAAAGGACTGCGAGAAGAGGTTATTTTTTCCCAGGCATCAGAATAATGGTAAATCCATAGGTATTGGTATGTATATCCTGCCGGAATATCTGAAGAGTCAAAATAGAATGTAAGATTTATCTCTGCAGAGGAGTAGTTTGTAATATTTAGGTATTTTGATATGTTCTGAACATGGTATTTATCATCAGGAGGGCTGTTTAATGAGGAAAGAGTAAGATTTCCATAATAGGAATCAAAAAAAACTGCGGTCTGCTCAAAAGAAATATTTGAGAAAATATTGCTATTTGAATTTGTGATATTAAGATCGGTTTCAGAAGTATTTACAAATGAATCCTCGAAAGTATTGCTATCTGAATTCAACAATAATATATTCGTAAGAGTGTTATTGTAAATAAAACTAAGATTTAAAACAGAGTAATTCGAATTTTCTAAAAATAACCCTTGAGTATTATTGTAAATTGAAGAGGAAAGAATTGTAGTATCATTTGAATTCAAAAGATAAAATCCATAAATGGAATCATAAATTGTAATATTAGAATTTGATGTAGAATTACTTTCTGAATGGTAAACTCCGTATGTTGAATTGTAAATTGACAGGTTTTCAAAAGTTAAACTACTGGACTGGTAATTGAAAATACCATAATAGCTTCCGTTTATTGAACCATTATATACTGAAATATTGCTGGCACTATATAGGGAAATTGCAGGTGTAAACTCTAATGAAGAATTATAGATTGTAAAGCCGTTTAAATCCAAGGATACATTTTCAGTGGTAATATTGATGCATATTCCTTCTCCTGCATCAAGGTCTTGATGAATTGAATAGCTTGATGGAAGCGAAATGTTGGTACATGAGACGAATTGCCTTAAATCTCCCATTGGAGCAAAAGTATTTCCAGAATCTCCTGCAAATGCACCGGGAATTAAAACTTTATTATTTGTTGTATCAACTGAGGAACCTGAAACCTCTGCCCAGTTTGAGCCATCATAAGAGTATAATCTTAATCCGTCTTCATATAATCCTGAGACAGCGGCATCAGTATAAGATAGATTAAGGGAAAATGCCGTAGAGGAAAAAGTAAGGTTTATATAGCTTGAAATATTTCTAAGGAAAGTATCATCTTCTATTGCAGGTGTTGAATTAATGGTAAGTGTTTGAGCAATTGTATATGCTAAATCAAAAGTTGAGGTTAATAGGGTAATATTGCTGAAATTATTTCCTGAAGATGAAACATCCATATTAATATCCAAAAGGTTTGATTGTATCTGGCAGTTTGAAAAAGTGTTTGAATTTGAAGCGACTAACTGCCAGTCTAATCCATAATTATTATCTAAAACAATATTATTTGAAAAATTATTTAGAGATGCCGTATTAAGCTGAATTCCATAAGTATTATTATGAATTGTATTTTCAGAAAATACATTTTCAATTCCACTAACATCAAATCCGATATTTGAACTATTGAAAACTGTATTATTGCTAAAAGTATTATTAGCACAAGTGTAGGAACACAAAAAACCTTTTGTATTATTAAAAAGGGAATTGTTCGAGAATGTAACATATTGACTTCCTGATGTGGAAATACCGACAGTACTATTTTCTATAATATTATTTGAAAAATTTATTGAGGCATCAATAAGATAAATACTATTTGAATTATTGTGAAAAATAGAATTATAAACAATTCCTGTTGCAGTTGAGCCGCCATTTGTTTCTAAACCATTTGTGTTATTATAAACAGTTACATTAGAAATATTTACATCCCCACCTGTAACAATAAAAATTCCTTCATATGAATCCCTTGCAACAAGATTGTAAATGGTCGCATTAGAATTATCAACAGAAATTCCTCGATATCCAAAAACTTCTCCATTAAAGATAGTTATATTAGTAAAGGTGCCTACATCAATTGCTCTTCCGGGATTACTGGATTCATTTACACTAACTGTAAATCCGCCTAAATCCAAAGAAACATCTCCAGCATTTATATTTATACAATCAGTTGAACCTGAAGAATTAATATCCACTGTTACAGCATATGCCTCCGAACTTACAATGTTACAACAGGCATCAATATTAGGCGCAACACAATCTCCTGAAAATCCAAGACCAATTAAAAAAAATAACCCAAATACAAGAATAACATTTTTCATAAAATTCATAATTACAACCTTTTTATTTTATTAAAATAGTAATTATAATATTTATAAACCCTCTGTTAGGTATTTAAAAGCAGAAACTCCTGCAATAGCACCATCAGAAGAGGCAGTGACAAGCTGTTCGATTGGTTTTTTCCTGACATCCCCTGCAACAAAAACCCCTGAAAGATTGGTCTGCATATTCTCATCAGCTAAAAGATACCCTTTTTCATCTTTTTTAATTGAAGAAAAAAGGGAGGTATTTGGAATCATTCCGATAAATACAAACACTCCGTCAAGCTTGATTTCTGAAATTTCCCCTGTTTTTGCATCCTTTAGTTTTATTTTTTCGATGAATTTGTCCCCGATTATTTCGACCGGAATTTTATTTAATAAAAATTCAATTTTAGGGTTTTTCTCTGCCCTCTGGACCAGTATCTTTTCTGCCCTGAATTCTTCTCTCCTGTGTATGATATAAATTTTTGAGGCAAATTTAGAGATAAACTCAGATTCCTCAAATGCAGTATTTCCCCCTCCAATCACTCCGACAATTTTATCTTTAAAAAATGCAGCATCGCATAAAGCGCAATAGCTTACTCCCTTTCCCTTAAATTCCGATTCCCCTAAAATTCCTAATTTTTTTTCATGGGCGCCAGTTGCAATAATTACTGCTTTGGATTCATAAGAAGAAACAGAAGTTTTTATTTTTTTTATTTTCTGCTCCAAAACAACAGACTGAACCTCTTCAAAGGTTTTTATTTCTGCTCCGAGATTTTTAACCTGCTCTGTTAATTTTAAGGATAAGTCAAGGCCGGAAATGGATTTTTCAGTAGGCCAGTTTTCAACAACCGCGCTTAATGCGATCTGTCCTCCGCATGCAGGCTCTTTTTCCAAAACAAGAGTTTTAAGGCCTGCGCGAGTTGTATAAATTGCAGAGGTAAGCCCTGCAAAACCTCCGCCAAGAATTATAATATCATACATAAAAGTCACTCCTTTAATTTTATCAGGGCAAATTGGGCAAGTAAAGCTTCTATCTGAATCCTTTCATTTGCCCCTTCAAGCATCCTAAAATTATATTCTGCAAGTTTATCAATTAAAAATATCTTTTCCTTTTCCAAAATTTCGAGGGTTGGAATTTCCCGATATATCTGGGAAATGATATCTTCTCCGGAAAGGCCATAATCAATAATTAGTTTATTTAATTTTTCACGGGATTCCAAAAACTTTCCGGAAAGGGCACAAGAAAGCATTTCTTTTAATTCAACCGGTTTTGCCCTGCTGCTTATTTTATATACTAATTCGGAGTCAATTTTTCCAGAATGCATCGAACACCCCTGCAAAATATTTAATGCTTTTCTCATATCCCCCTCGCATACATAAGAAATTGCAGATATGGCCGAATCATCAATTTTCAAATCCTCTTTTTTGCATACGCGTTTTATCATTTCTGAAATCTCTTCATTTGAGAGGGGGGAAAACCTGAATATTGCGCACCTGCTTTGAAGCGGCTCAATAATTTTGCTTGAATAGTTGCAGTTTAAAATAAACCTTGTGGTCGAAGAATATGATTCCATTGTTCTTCTAAGGGCATTTTGTGCCTCTGAAGTCAGGGCATCAGATTCATCCAAAAAAATTATCTTAAATGGAACACTTCCAAGAGAAGTTGTTCTTGCAAAATCCTTTATTCTTCCCCTGACCACATCAATTCCTCTGGAATCTGAAGCATTCAATTCCAAAAAATTTCCTGAGATGTTTTCTCCAAAAAGCTCGCAGGCAAGTGCAAGTGCAGCAGTTGTTTTTCCAATTCCAGGTGGGCCTGAAAACAAAAGATGGGGCATATTTTTTCTTTTTGCAAACTCTTTCAGGCTTGAAACTACTTCTCTTTGGCCTGATATTTCCCCTAATTTTTTTGGCCTGTATTTTTCTGTCCAGGGAAGTATATCTAAATTATCCATAAAATCACGCGCATATAAGATTATTTGTGAACCTTTTATAAAATATTGCAAAGGAAATTTTTAGATTTAATCCAAAAATAATTTTGTGGCATATATTTATAAAATAAAATGAAACAATTAGATATAACATATAATGAATATTTTAAGGGGTAATCTTATGGAAAGAATTAAAACAGGAATTGAAGGTCTGGATGAAATGCTTAAAGGTGGAATTCCAAAAAGAAGGCATGTAACAATTAATGGGGGCCCTGGATGCGGAAAAACATCATTTGCATTTGAATATATTTACAAGGGGGCAAAAATGGATGACCCCGGAGTGTATATCACTTTAGAAGAAAGTCCTGAGGGGATAATTGAGAATATGAAGGATACATTCCCTCTATTTAATGATGTTGAAAAGCTTATTGAAGAAAAAAAAATGGAAATAGTAAAACCTGAAACCTTGGATCTTGAAGGGGTGTCTGGGATACTTGAAGACAGAATACTCAATGAAGGAATGCAACGGGTTGTAATAGACTCAATTACAATAATGAAGGCAGTTAGCGGAGGAGAAACAGAGTACAGACAGGTTTTTTTCGAGTTTTTATCGCTGTTAAAAGGACTTGACTGCACAAGCCTGACTACACTTGAAGCTCCGGAAGCAGGAAAAGAGGCAGTAAAATTTGGAATAGAGCATTTTGTAATGGATGGAATAATTAATTTATATAATCTTGATAGGGGAGATAAAAGAATACGGGCTCTTGAGATATTCAAAATGAGGGCGACAAACCACTCAAGAGAGATAGTCCCGTTCAAAGTAACCCCTTCGGGAATAAAGGTATTTGCCGGAGAAAAGGTATTTTAAAAACAGGTAGAACGCAATGCACGATCATAAAAAAATAGAATCAGAAATAGCAAAGTTTTGGGAAATTGAAAAAATTTACGAAAAGTTGGTTGAAAAAAACAAATCAGGAACACCGTTCTATTTTTGCGACGGGCCTCCTTATGCAACAGGCCAGATACACCCCGGAACTGCATGGAACAAGGCAATAAAAGATAGTGTATGCAGGTATCAGAGAGGTATTGGAAAGAATGTAAGGGCCCAGCCCGGTTATGACACCCACGGGCTTCCAATTGAAGTTAAAGTAGAAAAAGAAATGAAAATAAAAAACAAAAACGAGATTGAAAAAATAGGAATTGAAAAATTCATAAAAGAGTGCAAAAAGTTTGCAACAAAATATATCGGAGTCATGAATGGGCAATTCAAAAGCATCGGGGTGTGGATGGATTATGAGAATCCGTATATCACCTATAAAGACGATTACATAAATGCTTCCTGGAAAACGCTCAAAAAAGCCTGGGAAAAAAAACTAATGCACGAAGGGGAATATGTGCTTCCATATTGTTATAGATGCGAGACCACAATGGCCAATTATGAATTGGAATATGCTGAAGAAACAGACCCAAGCATATATGTGAAATTCAAAATAATAGGAAATGAAAAAGAGTATTTGATTATATGGACCACTACTCCATGGACGCTGGTTGCAAATATGGGAGTCATGGTCCATCCGATTTTTAGTTATGTCAAAATAAAAGTTGAAGATGAGATATGGATTGTTGCAAAAGAAAGGATGGAATATTTATTGAATGCGATTGGAAAAAGCGGGGTTGTGATTGAAGAATTGTCCGGAAAAAAACTCGAAGGAATAAAGTATGCACACCCCTTTCAAAACTTAATAAAAAAAGAATACGAGCGAAAAGTGATTTTAAGCGACGAATATGTAAATTTAGAAGATGGAACCGGTCTTGTCCATACTGCTCCTGGAACAGGCCCTGAAGATTTCATAATTGGAAAAAGGTATGGAATAGAGCCTTTTTGCCCTGTTGATGAGCATGGAAAATATACAAAAGAGGCAGGTGAGTTTGCAGGGAAAAATGTAAAACAGGCAAATCCGGACATAATAAAAGTTATAGAAGAAAATAAAACACTCATTTACCAAGACCGAATAAAACACAGGTATCCCCATTGCTGGAGGTGCAAAACCCCGCTTATATTCTTAACCACAAAACAGTGGTTTATAAATATTTCAGAGATAAAAGAGCAGATGCTTGGGGAAATAGAAAATATAGAGTGGCACCCTGATTTTGTAAAAACGAGGTTTTCGAATTTTGTTGAAAGCGCTCCTGACTGGTGCATTTCAAGACAAAGATACTGGGGGATACCCCTTCCAATATGGAAATGCAACAAATGCCTTAAAATAAAAGTAATTGGAGATAAAAAGGAGCTTGAATGCGAACTCGCCGAGCTTCACAGGCCCTATATAGATGAGGTGGAATTTGAATGCGAATGCGGAGAAAAAATGCATCGGATATGCGATGTTTTAGATGTCTGGTTTGATTCTGGAAATGCAGTATGGGCTTCTATGAGTGATGAGGAGATAAAAAAATTCGGGGAGCAGAGCGAAGTAATAATTGAGGGGCAGGATCAGATAAGAGGGTGGTTTTATTCTTTGCTTGGCTCTGGAATAATTAAAAATGGAAAAAGCCCGTATAAAAAACTTTTAATGCATGGATTTTTTGTTGATGAGCATGGAGAAAAGATGAGCAAATCCCTTGGAAATTTCGTTCCTTTAGAAGAGATACTTGAAAAACACGGAGCAGACTGTTTCAGGCTCTGGAGCCTTAGTAATGCCGTATGGGATGAGTTAAAATTCAACTGGACCGAATTAAAAGAAGCATATTCGGACATAATGATTTATTATAATATGTATGTGTTTTTGACCAGATTTTGCGAAAAAAAACCAGCAAAGCCAAAAAAACTGACCTCTGAAGACGAATGGCTCCTTTCAAGATTAAATAATACCATTAAGGAATTCCATTATGGTTTTGAAAATTATGAGATAAATAAATCTGCAAGAGCCCTTAGATATTTTTTAATAGAGGATTTAAGCAGATGGTATATGAAAATTGCAAAGGGAAGAATAAATGAGAAGGAACAGGGTTCTGCTGCGATATGGATGATATATTATAGCATGTTTGAGGCAACAAAAATGATTGGGATATTTTGCCCTTTTATTTCAGAAAAGATATATCAGGACTATTTCAAAAAATTTGAGGAAGAAGAATCGCTGTATTTTTTTAAATTAAACAGTGAGGGCAGTGAAAAAATAAATGTTGAGCTTGAGCGAAAAATGGAATTTATAAAAGAAATCTGCTCTGTCTCATTTACATTACGGCAAAAGGCCCAGATAAAGACAAGATGGCCGATAAGCGCGGTATATATTGAAAGCAATTCACAGGAGATGGGAGATGCATTGGGCATTTTTGAGGAAACAATTAAGAGCTTTTTAAACTGCAAGAAAGTTATTGCAAACCAGAAACCAGAAGGAAAATTATTTGAAGGGGAATTTTCATTAGGAAAAATATCTATCGAAGGAAGCATAGACCAGAGTTTATATGAAGAAGGAATGGCTAATGAAATAAAAAGAAGAATCCAAAATATGAGAAAGGAGGAAAATCTTGTTGAAAAACAGGAAATAGAGCTATGGATTGACGGAGAAGAAGAACTCAAAAAGATAGCGCAGAATATGGAGAAAAATATAAAAGAAACAGTTAATGCAAGGGAAATCCATATCGGAGAAAACAAAGGAGAAAAAGAATTCGAAATAGATGGAAGAAAGATATCAATAAAAATTAAAAAATCAAAGTGATTTGTAAGACTTTCTTTTTTTCATATTTGACCAGCAGGACTTGCATATAAACGCCCTTAGAATTTTCTTATTTCTTTTTTGGCTTTTTATACAGTCATTGCATATAGTCAGATTGCAGTAGTTGCACTTTTCCACTTTTGCTGTTTGGTTTCCGCATCTCTCACAGGTAATTATTGCCATTAAAATCACTCATCGTTTAATTAGTGATAAATAGTAACGGTGGAAGTTTTTATAAACCTTTTTAGTCGCAAAAAATTTCGCAAGATTTTTAATTGCTTGGTGTTCAAAAGTAATTATGGGAAATTTGAAAGGACAGGTTGCAATAGAATATTTAACAACTTATGGCTGGGCAATACTTCTTCTAATAATTGTTATCGGGGCCCTTGCAAGCATTTTTTCCTCAATGACAGTATCATCTGAGGAATGCAGTATAGACAAAAATAATCTTCCCTGCAGATCGCAAGTTTATACTTCTGGAAAAGATTTAATAGTTGAAACCAAGATGTATAATGGTCTTGGATATCCAATAAAAATAATTGAATTCAAAATAATCAATGATGAAATAATTGCAGATCAAATGAATTATCCAAACAGCAGGATAAGTTCCGGGGACGAGATAAATATCATTGGAACTTTTGCAGATACAAATAAAAGAGCAGGGGAGTCAATTGATTTGGATGTTGAAATCAAATATGTAAGCTGCGCCCCTGAAATAAATCCGGAATGCAATACCGGTTCTAGTAACCCTGAAAGGATAAAAACAGGAAAGATAACTGCAAAAATACTTCAGGGGTAGAATTATTCTACGATAATGGAATATTTTCCTTTTTCTATTTTTAGGAATTGAATTTTCATTATTTTTTTCAAATCATCTGCAAGTTCTTTTGAAAAATCCCTGTCTAAAATCAGATTAACACTATTTAACTGGGTGTTTAATGCAAGCCTGTTTGATGCCTTGTATTGCCTTAAATCTGAAATGATTTTATTAAACAACTCAATTTGTTCAAATTCTTCCCTGGTTAAAGAGATACCCGTGACTTTTTCAGGCCAAGTAGAGCTATGAATTGATTTTTTGGTTTCCATAATATCCTGATAAATTGCTTCTGTTTCAAAAGGCATAATCGGGGCTAAAAGTTTTATTGAACTTAGAATCACATTATAGAGCGAATACTGGGCCTGTGGTTTTTGGATATTTTCATAGATTCTGTATTTTGTATATTCAAGATAATTATCACAAAAATCATTCCAGAAAAACTGGTGCATTTTCGAAAGTGCGTGATGATATTCAAATTTTTCCATATAATTTGTGTATTCTTCAATTGCATCATTTAATCTTGATAGAATCCATCTGTCTATAAGCCTTAATTCTTTTTGGGTTTTTTTATCAAAATCCTCAATTGATTTCTGGACAAATGAAGATGCATTCCAGAGTTTTAGAACAAAGGCTTTTGAACGGTTTAAATCCTCAAAACTAAATGGCCTGTCTTTTGCCATTGCCCCGGATAATGCAGCCCACTGCCTTAGGGCATCCATTGGATATTTTTCTTTTAGATCCGGAAGGGAGATTACATTTCCAGTTGATTTGCTCATTTTCTTTCCATCAGTTGCCAAAACATTCCCATTTAAAAGAATTGATTTGAAGGGTGGGGTTGCAGTTAAAAATCCTGACCTGAAAATTGTATAAAATGCCCAGGTTCTAATTATCTCAACACCCTGTGGCCTTAAGTTCACAGGATATATCTTTTTAAAGAATTTTTCATCCTCGCCCCATTTTGAGATAATTAGGGGGGTTATGCTTGAGTCCACCCAAACATCTGCAACAGTTGGTTCTGGGATTAATTTATTTTTGCATTCTGGACAAAGTTTAATTTCTGCTGTTTCTTTTGAGAATGGAAGTTTTTCTATTTCAACTGGCTGGGTGTAATTGCAGTTTTCACATACATAAAACGGAAGAGGGGTTCCAAAAACCCTGTGTCTTGAAATGCACCAGTCCCAGTCCACATTATCTGCCCAGTCTTCAAGATAATGAATGCCGAATTCTGGAATCCATTTTATTTTTTTTGCAAGATTTTTTATAAATTCCTTATTTTCCTTTATTTTTGCAAACCACTGCATTGAATTTTTAAGTTCTATTGTCCCCCTGCACCTATCATGCACTTTTACAGACTGGTTTAAGGGCTCTTGTTTTATTATTTTTCCTTCCTGTTTTAATTTCTCTATTATTTTTTTTCTTGCATCCTCTATTTTTAATCCATCAAAATCATTTGAATTTATAAGTTTTCCAAAATCATCTATTGCCTCAATTATTGGAAGATTATGCCTATGAGTCCAAATGACATCCTGAATGTCTCCAAAAGTGCAGACCATTAGAAGGCCTGTTCCAAATTCTTTTTGGACATCCTTGTCGGAAATTGCATTTACTTTTTTTCCAAGCGCAGTTTCTATTTCCTTCCCTTTCAGATGGAGGTATCTTTCATCTTCTGGATGAAACATCACTGCAGTGCAGGCATGCATTAATTCCGGCCTTGTTGTTGCTATCTGCAAATCCTCTCCGGCTGGGCCTTTGAAAATTATATAATTAAGAGTTCCTGATTTTTGTGATTCTTCTGTTTCTGCTTTTGCAATTGCAGACCTGCATTTTGGGCACCAGAAAACCGGGTGCTGACCTCTGTATACTGCCTCTTTTTTGTACATTTCAATTAGAGAGTACTGAACTTTTTTATGATATTTTGGATCCATTGTCCTGTATTCATAATTCCAATCCGGTGAAAATCCGATCTCATCCATTTCTGATTTCATTACTTTTATGAACTCTTCTGTCCATTCTATGCACTTTTTTCTAAATTCCTCTGGAGGAAGACGGCCGTATTTTTTTTCAACCTTTACTTCGGTTGGAAACCCTTGGGTGTCCCAGCCCTGTGGATAAAATACATTAAATCCCCTCATTCTTTTGTATCTTGCAATAAAATCAAAAAAAGAATATGAAAGAATATGGCCCATATGCAACTGGCCCGAGGTGAATGGAGGAGGAGTATCTATTGAATAAATTGGTTTATCTGAATTTTCATCAAATTTATATATGCCGTCCTCTTTCCAGTATTGGATGCAGTATTTTTCAATTTTTCCATTATTGTATTTTGAAAGCATTAACATCACTTAAAAGTTAAGATAAATATAAAAAGAAAGATAAAAAAAGAGAATGGATTGTTTCAACCCTTACTTTTTCACTATGTTATTATACAATATTTAATGCTTATAAATCAATTATCTGATTATCTTTTGCAAAAATCACTTTTCTGTTTATCTCTTTTTCTATTTCAATTCCAGCTTTTTTTAGGCCGTATTCATCCATTTCAGGGCCCAGGTGGGCTAAAATTACTTTTTTAGGATTTGAAATTTTTATAATTTTAATTGCATCTGAAATTTTCAAATGATCCGGTATTCCAACATCTGTTGGGCGGAGGCAATTAATTATCAAAAGGTCGCATCCGGAAAACTTTTCTCCAAGACCATCAAAATAATCCGTATCCCCGGTATAGCCAATGATCTTTCCATCTAAAAATAATTTAAATCCGAATGAAGTTGGTTCATCGTGTTTTGTTTTTATTATTTCAATTTCGAATTTTCCTTTGGCAGTACCAAAAGATTTTTTCTCCTCTTTTTTTGCAGTATAAATCAATTTTGCCTTTGAAATGTGGTATTTGCTTATGGATCTATCCCCATCCTGTGAACCTTCAATTGAGTATTTGCTTCCAATAAATATCCCGTTTTTCTCTCTTCCATAATCAGACATTCCTTCAATTAAAAGACCTGCATCATTGCAGTGGTCTATATGAAAGTGGGTTACGATTACAGCATCTAATTCTTCTGGTTTTAAACTATGCTTGATTGAATAAATAAGTGCGCCGGGCCCGGGATCCACATGGATATTTGCAGATTTGGAATCTATCCTAAATCCTCCGCTCTGTCTTAACTGTTTTATCATGCTTATTCTTCCGCCCCCTGTTCCAAGAAATGTGATTTTCATTTTTTCTCACCAAAAGGTTTAAGCATGCGACAACACATGCAAAGTTTAGCAGAGGAAGGCTCACTGCATTTAGAACAGGTTCCAATTGAAAACTCATTTTCATTTATTCCTTTTTTCATTAGTTTTTGAATGGAGACAAAACTATTAAACATTTTCATTTTTGAGCCCGGATGCATTAATTCCAACTCATCAACCACTTTTCTTGCAGAATTTCTCATTGCATATTTTGAATACGGACAGCAGGATTTAGGCTCCAAATTCAGGTTTTTGAATTTTGCATATTCAATAACCTCCTCTTCCGGAATCCTTATTAGCGGTTTTATCCTTGGAACTAATTTGGGGGAAGTTAGCAAATGCTCATTAAACCTTAAAAGCCTTAGCGGCTCGTTTCTTGTAAGATTTAAAATTAATGTCTGCACTGCATCATCCAGATTATGTCCGATTGCAAGCTTTGTTGCACCCAATTCCCTTGCTTGTTTATTTAGGATATATCTTCTAAAAACTCCGCAATAGCTGCAGGGATTTTCAATTTTTAATTTATCAACAAATTCATTTAAAGTAAATCCAAATTCATTTTTATAAGAAAAAAGATAATGCTTTATCCCCAAAGATTTTGTATGCTCTTTTGCAATTTTCATTGTTTTTTTCCAATAATCGCAGTGTATGCCTGAGTCAATAGTTATTGCAAAAAGTTCAAATGGATGTTCTTTCCTGAATTTGGATAATAAATGCAAAAGGGTTGTGCTGTCTTTTCCTCCAGAGAGAGCAAGGCAAATTTTATCCCCTTTTTTTATAAAACTAAATTCCCTGTTGGTTTTTTTGAACCTTTTTTCAAACAGTTCCAAAAAATGCCTTCTGCATAAATGCTGGCCTGCGTATGGAAGATAAATGTCCGAATTATTCTTGCATCTGATACATTTTGTTTTTTGGTTCGGGGCAGGGATATTTTTTGAATTAGAACATTTCATGAGAAAGGAGTATATCTAAATGTTTAAATGGTTTGTTGGTTATAAAAAAACAGGTGATTTTTTGAGAATAGAATATATTCACGCAAGAGAAATACTTGATTCTAGGGGAAATCCGACAATTGAGGTTGATGTCTCACTCAAAGCCCAAAACTCCAAATCTGGAGTCGGACGGGCATCCGCCCCGTCTGGCGCAAGCACTGGAATGCTTGAGGCAGTGGAATTAAGGGACAACGAAAAAAGATATCTTGGAAAGGGGGTATTGAATGCAGTAAAAAATGTAAATGAAAAAATTGCCCCAAAACTTGAAAAAAGGGAATTTGATTCTGCAAAAGAATATGATGATGAAATGATTGAATTGGACGGAACAGTCAATAAATCAAAACTTGGAGCAAATGCAATAGTTTCTGTTTCAATGGCAATTAGAAAAGCAGTTGCAATTGCAGAGGGAAAAAAATTATATGAGGTATTATCTGAAGAATCAAGTTCAAAGCCTTCTTTTCCAACTCCAATGCTAAATATAATAAATGGAGGAAAACATGCAGGAGGAACGCTTTCAATTCAGGAATTTATGATCATTCCAAAACTTAAGGATTTTAGAAAAAATTTGCAGATATCAAGCGAAATATATCACATACTTGGGGAAATGCTTGCAAAAAGATATGGAGTTTCTTCAAAAAATGTTGGAGACGAGGGAGGTTATGCCCCAAAGATAAATACTACCAATGAAGCATTTGATGCAATAATTGGGGCAATAGAAGAAGCAGGATATTTGAAGGAAGTGGCCCTTGGAATTGATGCTGCTGCAAGCTCATTTTATAAAAATGGAGAATACAAAATAAAAATTGGAAATAAAACTGGGGTGGATGCAAAAGAATTATTAGAATTTTATGTTGAACTTGCAGGGAAATATCCATTAATAAGTATTGAAGATCCATTTTATGAAAAAGATTTTGAAAGTTTTTCAGAGCTTACAAAAAAGATAGGGAATAAAATCCAGATAGTCGGGGACGACCTTTTAGTAACAAATCCGAAGATTATACAAATGGGAATTGAAAAAAAATCCTGCAATGCTCTTTTATTAAAGGTAAATCAGATCGGAAGCGTAAGTGAGGGGATAATTGCATCAAAAATGTGCAAAAAAGCAGGATGGAAAACGGTTGTAAGCCACAGGTCAGGTGAAACAGAGGATTCATTTATAGCGGATTTGGCAGTTGGGATTGGGGCAGAATACATCAAGACAGGAGCTCCTGCAAGAGGGGAGAGAACTGCAAAATACAATCAATTGCTAAGGATAGAAGAAGGTTTAAATATATAACTTACATAAGAGTGATGATTATGCTAGGCAAAAAAAAATCAAGCGCAATAGATGCCAGAACATATTATCAGCAGGGAAATGACTACTATGAGAAAGGCGATTTTGAAAAAGCAATAGAAAATTATAATATGGCAATTCTTCTAAGCCCTGTATTTTCTGAAGCTTATTTTAACAGGGCTCTTAGTTATTATCAACTGAAAAATTTTGAAAAAGGAATAAAGGATTACAGCAAAGCAGCAGAGCTTGATCCTAAAAACCCGATAATTTACAATAACAGAGGGGATGCATATTACAGAAAACAGGATTATCACACTGCAGTAAAAGATTATGATAAGGCAATTTCGCTAAATCCGGAATATCTCAAGGCATTTTACAACAGAGGATTATCCTACGCTTCACTAGAAGATTATGACAAGGCAGTAGAAGATTTCACAAAGGTTGTTGAACTTAAAGATGATTTTGCAGAAGCATACCATCTAAGAGGCCTTGCATTCGAATATAACGGGAATCTGGATAAGGCAGTATCTGATTATGAAAAGGCAATAAAATTAAACCCTGAATTAGAAGATGCAAAAACACATCTTGACTCTGCAAAAACAAAATTAGAACAAAGCGGAGGAGGAACAGGAGAAGGAGGGGAGGGAAAATCAGATATAAAAATGCTCGAAAAGCCGAATATGAGATTTACCGATGTCGCAGGAATGGAAAAAATGAAAGAGGAAATCCGGGATGGAGTAGTATACCCGATGGTAAACCCTGAGCTTGCAAGAAAATATGGAAAGCTTGGCGGAGGGGGAATATTAATGTATGGGCCTCCTGGGTGTGGGAAATGCATAAAAAAAGACACTCCTGTTCTTCTTTCAAATGGAAAGCTGGAATCAATAGAGGAGATATACAATCAATTTTTGCATTTGAAAGAAAAGAAAATCGAAAAAGATGAATTTTTAATAGAAAATCCTGATATTGAAGTTTTATCCCTAAATCCAAAAACACTTAAAATAGAAAAAAAGAAAGTCCAGTATTTATACAAACAAAAATACACTGGAAAATTATATGAAGTAATTACGCACTCTGGAAGAAAAATCACAGTAACCCCAGAACATCCATTCCTAAAAATATTTAATGGGGTTGAAAAAACAAAAACAAGCAAACTAAAATTAAACGATTATATTGCAATACCCAGAAAAACATTCATAGATAATACAATTAAACAAGAAGAAGACATTTCGCAAGGATTTAGGGAAATTCTTCCGAATAGGAGAATACAGTATATTTCAAGAAATCATCCTAAAACAAGAGCAATACAACCAGTTTATGAAGTAGATGAAAATATTGCAGAATATTTTGGATATTTATTGTCAGAAGGGGCTTCTATTCCCGGAACAATGTATTTTTCAAATTCGGATCAAAATTTAATCAGGCGGGTTGCAGATACAACTAAAAATAGATTTGGAATAGAACCAAGAATAAAACCTGATACTTCAGAAGGGGTATTTAGGGTGGAGATTGGCTCAGTTTCATTAATTAAATTTTTGGAATTGGTCCATGGATTTAAGTTAAAGGGGTCAAGAAATGCGCAGGTTCCAAAATCAATTTTATGTGCAAATGATGAAATTGCAGGAAAGTTTTTATGTGCTGTTTTTGAATCTGAAGCATGCGTAAGGTTAGATGTTGCTGAAATAGAATTTTCAACTTCAAGTGAAAAATTCGCAAATGAAATAGCATATTTATTGCTAAGATTTGGGATATTTGCAAGAATAAAACAGAAAAGAATAAAAAATAACGATCATATTTATTGGAGGATATATTTGTCAAGCCATAGGAATTTGAAAAAATTTGAAGAAAAAATTGGATTTGTAAGTGAGGAAAAGAAAAGAAAATTAAAAAAATGGACCCTGCGAAATATTGCTGGTTCTACAGCTACAGATATTGTTCCAAATATACAGGAATTACTAAAGGAATCAAGAGAATATTCAAATACTCCAAAAAATAAATTTTATGATTCGAAAAATGGAAATCGATATGAAACATTTAGGTCTCTGAGCAAGGAATATCTTAAAAAGATAGTTAATACGCAAAAAACGAAAAAAGAACTCCAAATTCTTGCAGATTCTGATGTTATCTGGGACAGGGTAGATAAAATAAAAATTTTGGAAATTGATGATTATGTTTATGATTTGACAATAGAGGACAATCATACATTTATAGCTGGTTTTGGAGGAATAGTAACGCACAATACTTTTGTAATAAAAGCATCAGCAGGAGAATGCGATTCAGGATTTATAAACGCAAAACTTTCAGATTTATTGGACATGTATGTGGGAAACACTGAAAAAAATATACACAAGGTTTTTGAACTTGCAAGAAAAAATGTTCCCTGCATTTTATTCTTTGATGAAGTTGATGCTATTGGAGGAAGAAGAGACCAGGGGCAAGGGCAGCAATATTTGAAAATGGCAGTAAACCAACTGCTCTATGAAATGGACGGGGTTGAGGCAAATAACCAAAATGTTTTAGTTGTCGGGGCAACAAACGCCCCATGGGATGTTGATCCTGCACTTAGAAGGAGCGGAAGATTTAGCAAAACAATTTATATCCCGGCTCCGGATTTTACCTCAAGAATGGCAATACTTAAAATACACAGCAAAAAAAGGCCGGTTAAAACCGGAATACCTTTTTGGAGGCTTGCGCTTGCAACAACCAGCTATGCTTCTGCGGATTTAAAGGCAGTTGTAGAAGAAGCAGCATCATACCCCTGGAAAGAAGCGTTCAGGGCAATAGAAGGGAAAAAAGAGATGTATATAAATCAGGGGCTTTCTGCAACCGAGGCAAAAGAACGGGCAAACAAGGAAGTAAAACAACGGGAGGTAAATACTTCTGATTATTTAAGGGCAATAAAAAAAGTAAAATCAACACTTCCGCCATGGTATGAACAGGCAAAAAAGCAGATTGGAAAACAGGAAGAAGTAACCATAATAGACGGGAAAAAACATATTAAACAAACAGAAAGCAAGATGGGGCCAGGGGAGAAACATATGTTCAAGTCCTTGCTGGATGTTATTGAAAAGCAGACTAAATTTTATAACAAATGGTTCAATACAATCTCAAAATACGCAGGACTTTATCTTCCAATACCTTTTTAATTTTTTCAATCTCTCTAATATTCCAATGATTTTGGGAAATATAAATGTTTATCTTAATGGAAGTGTTTCCAAAAGATACATCGAAATAGATGTTGGGAAAATAAAACGCATATCAAACAGTGTTTCAAAAAAAGAAAAAATCATTAATGGAAAGGGATTGCTCGTTCTTCCAGGTTTAATAGACCCGCATGTTCATCTAAGAGAGCCGGGCTTGGAGCAAAAAGAAGATTTCTACACAGGAAGCCTTGCTGCAATTGCAGGGGGATTTACCACAGTAATAGATATGCCCAATAATCCAAAACCGACAATTGATTTGAAGAGATTAAAAGAAAAAATAAAACTTTCAAGAAAAGCAGAATGTGATGTCTTTTTTCATTTTGGGGCAGCACAAGATAATTTTAAGGAAATAAGGCAGATAAACCCGAATTCACTTAAAATAATTTTAGGGCAGACAACAGGAAATCTGCTGATAAAAGATTATGGAATTGTGGAAAAACACTTTAGGAATTTTGACAGGAAAAAACCAATAGTAATTCATGCAGAAGATCAGGAATATATTAATAAAACTGGAGATGATGGGCCAAATGCAAGCTGGATTGCAGTTGAAAAGGTTTGCAATCTTGCAAAAAAAACAAATAGATTAATTTATATTGCACACACAAGCACAAAAAAAGAAATAGAAATTGCAAAAAGGCACAAACAGGTTCTTGTTGAAGTTGCTCCCCATTATCTTTTTCTTTCCAAAAAAAATTATTCGGAACTGGGCTTTAGAAAAGAGGTAAAACCTTCTCTTAGGGATGAGAATTACAGAAAAGAATTATGGGAAAATTTAGACAAAATTGATTGCATCGGTTCGGATCATGCCCCTCATCTTTTGAAAGAAAAGGAAAACGGCGCATATGGATTTCCAGGGCTTGAGACCTCTTTTCATCTTTTCCTAAATGCATATTACAAAAAATTAGTAGGCATTGACTGGATAGTTGAAAAAATGTGCAAAAACCCGGCAAAAATATTTAATATAAAAAATAAGGGGGAAACAAGGCCCGGAAATGATGCGGATTTTATTTTCGTGGATATGAAAAAAGAGTGGGTCTTAAAAGAAGAGGATCTTTACACAAAATGCAGATGGAGCCCCTATAATAGATGGAAATTCAAAGGAAAGGTATCCGGGGTTATGCATAAGGGAAAAATGAAATATCAGGATTTCGAATTTCAGTTATAGAGAACAACTGAAACGGTTTCTGGGTCTGTTGAAGTTATATTCAGGCGATAATTTACTCCTGATTTTAAATCTAAGGGAAATGGATTTATATTAAACCAGGAATTTGCAACATATTCTGATTTTCCTTTGGACAATTCAAGTTCTAAAACTACCTGACTTCCAGAGCCTACATTTTGCACTTTGAGATTAGAATTAGAAGGAAGGATAATGTCGATTATAAGCGAGGAGCCAGGGCCCATATATCCAAGTGAGTTGGCAGTATTTGCAATTCTTGATACTGCAACCTGGGCCTGAATTGTAGATAAATCCTCATTGAGTTCAATTATTTTCATATATGAGAATGCCATTACAGGAATGAAAAAAATCAGGATAAATGCTATCACCATCATCATTTCAATACTTACCTGGCCTTTGTACATAATTTTTCACTTCCTGCTTTTTTTCTTCATTGTATTTATGCTTTTAGTTTTTAAAAGAACTTTTTTAAGCTCTATTGCAAGAGAATCAATCAATTCGGAGATATTATGTTCTGAACAGGAAAAAGAATTTAATTTCCCGTTCGCATTTATTTTCATTTTTGCCTCGTATACGGATTTCCCTTTTTTTATGTGAAGGGACATATTTCCAAATGAAAAGTTTTTCGAAAATTTGAGCAAAACAAGCTCCAATTTTTTTATTATCTCCGGATAAAACTTTTTATCATATTCGCTATTAAGGCCGCTTACAGAGATATCAAAGGATTTTTTTGAATATTCCTTTGCTTTTTTGAATACATCCGTTGATGATAAAACGCCGAAAGGACGATTGTTTTTGGTTATAAGAAGGTTTGAAACCTCTTTTTCAATCATTTTGTTTATTGCATCAGAAAGCAGGATTGAATAATCGGCAGAAATTATTTTTTCCCTTAAAACCTCTGAAACGGATTTTTCATCCGGTTTTTTTATTTCAGAAATCATTAACGCCCTGTCTCTTTTCTTGGGGGATAAAACCAGCGCCGAAAGATCATATGTGCTTAAAATTCCACGCGCCCTGCCCTTATCCAAAATTAAAATCTTGTGCACATTTTTATCTCTCATCATTCTTTTTGCCTCGCCAAGCGTTGATGAGATGTCAACTGAATAAACCGGAGACTGGGTCAAAATTGATACCTGTTCTGATGAAAAAATATTTTGTTTTGAAAGTTTTTCCAAAAGTTCTATTCTTGTTATCGCCCCTTCTATTTTTTTTGTCTGCGGATTTATTACCGGAAGGGATTTGAATTTTCCTGAAAGAAATGAATCTATCATTTCTGGAATTGTGCTTTCCTGATTTAAAACAGGAGATCGCTCAATACAATTGATGCATTTGGTCTTTGAAGGATCAGAAAGATTTATATTGACATTTCTGTCGTCTATTAATCCTGCATATTCTCCGTCCTTTACTACAAAAACTGCAGTTCCCTCATCCATCAAAAGGGTTAATGCCTTGGATAATGGCTCATCCCAATTCAATACCTTGGCTTCTTTTATGTTTTTCATGATTATAAATAAAAACCAAAAAGAATATAAAGAATTAAAGTATAAATATTGAATAAGGCGAACAGTATGAGCATAGTGCTTGAGGAGATAGTCCAGCGTCCAACCTGGAAAGAGATTTTGCTAGATCTAATAGTAAAAGAAGAACTAGACCCCTGGGATCTGGATCTTGTAAAAATATCCGATGCATTTTTGAAAAAAATAAAGGAGATGGGCAGGATAGAATTGTATATTCCTGCAAATATGATACTTGCATCTGCAATACTTCTTAGGTGCAAAAGCACAATTTTAAATTTTGATGAGCCAGCGATTGCAGATGAGCCTGAAACTGAAGCAGGGCCTTTCGAAAGGCCGCAAATAGAAGAAGTGACGCCTCTTTTAAGGGCAATTCCAAAAAGACCCATTACAGTAAATGAACTGGTGGAAGAGATAGACAATATAATAAAATATCAGGAAAAAAAAGAATTGATAAAAAAAGAAAAAATAGACTCTATACTTAATCTAAAAATAGAATCAGAAAGTCTTGAAAAAAAGATGGAACTGATATACAATATGATAGTGCAGAATATTAAAAATGAAAGATGTGCGTTCTTTTCAAGAATAGTTGATGGAAAAAAGGAAAACAAGGAAGTCGTCTTCACGCTCCTTTCCCTTCTTCATCTAACGCAGGAAAACAGGATAGATATTGAGCAAAAAGAATTTTTTGGAGAGATAGAAATTTACGCGCTTGAAAAAAAAGAAAAATAAAAAAATCAGAGTTTTGGTTTTTTTGGCTTTGATTTTACGATTTTTACATGTTTTGGAGTTAGAATAATCAATTCTGTTGACAAAAGGGCGATGTCCCCATCGATTTTATCAGTATATGATTTCATCATTCCAATTATTTTTTTAAGCCTGTTTGGCTGTTTTGCGAGAAGAGAAACATTCAAAACGATTATGTTTTTTGAAGAAAGCTCTTTTGAAACAAGATCGATATCCCCTTCATTTCGTATATCTATTTTTTTTACATAAAAATCCGCTGGTGGATTTATTACATCTCCGTCTCCTTCCATAACATCTTCTAGATCCAGAGAAGTTGATTTTGTTGCATCGCTTGACCCTCCAAAAAGATTATCGAGAAATCCCATTCATAACACCTTGAATGTATATAAAAGATATTATTTTTAAATGTAAGCCTGAAAAGAAAAAGAGGAATTTCTTTTAAATTTGTTGAAAATCAGTCGATTTTTTATTATTTTATAAATGGAGCGCTCCAATTTGCCATATTCTGCTAAAAGGTTGCCCAATCCATCAGCTCAACTCTGGATCTTTCAAGCATAGAAAATTACACTTATGGCTGCTTCTTTCGATCTGACCAGTTTCATATAACCCTCTACCCTGTAAGGCAGAGCGTCAGCACCTTTGAAATTGGGTCATCTTAGCACAATATGACGCCTTGGATTTTCGGCCCGCCTAAGGGGATTTGCGGGAAAGGGACCCCTAGCCCCAGCCTAGCTCCAAATAAAATTATGAACAGAAAACTTTAAAGTTCTACATGAAAGGAACACCAATAAAAATGGGAAAAAACTCCGCCCTAACTGGTGAAGACAACATTACGAATATCTTATCCTCTTTGAAATTGTTTCAAGTCTGCTTTTTATTTTATCCGGATGCCTGCAATCTGAAAGGTATGATTCCAAAAAGATGCGTTTATGCTTTTTATCGTGAATTGAAAGCAACATTGTAAAAATATCCACTGCCTTATTTTCTATTTTATGGGAAAAGTATCCGAGCCCAAAATCAAAAATATATATTTTTCCTTTTGCATCCATAAGATTTGCAAAGGTGTAATCTCCGTGGATTATATCCAGAGAATGAATTTTTGAAAGGATTTTTCCTGCCTCTTTTATATTTTTCTCATTTTCTCTTGGGCGAATCCCTTCAAGAAATTCCATAGTTATTGAAAATTCATCATAAAAATAAATTTGCGGAGAATTAATTTTTCCATCATTCAGTTTTTTTAAAATTTTTGCCTCACTTCGGGTTCTTTTTTTTCTCAAATAAATATCCAATTGTTCAATCCTGTATCTTTTTGGGATTCGATCCTTGATTACGCATGGTTTTCCATTCCAAATGGATTTTCTAAGAACTGCCTCAGAGCCTTTCATAAAATTACCCTAAAATTAATGCTCCCCCAAGATTGAACATAAGCCAGAGGGAAAAAAGGAAAACTCCTGCCCAGATAAGTTTGCTCCACCTAAATACCTTGGCTCCGTCAAGAGGCCCTATGGGGAGAAGATTAAAGGCTGCAAGAAGAGCATTTATATATGCTCCAAAAAGCCATATGTTAAGACCGTAGAAATGATCAAACCCGAATCCAAACTGACTTTTTGAGAGTGTCTGAAAAAAAATAAATGCAAATGATAACAACAGATTAATTGCCGGGCCTGCAATTGAAATTATTCCATTTTGCTTATTTGTTATTGATTTTGCATATATATAAACTGCTCCGGGAGCTGCAAAAATAAAGCCAAACAGGGAGGTTAAAAGCATAAATGCAAGTCCTTGCGGCCACATTACAAATCTTGCGCTTGCACCGTAATAAACTGCAACAGCCTTGTGAGATAATTCATGCAAAACAAACCCCACCCCAATTGTAAATGAAAACACAATCCAGAATATTAAAAGTGGGACTGGTTTTAAAAAAATCAAAATTCCAAATGGATTAAAGGCTATTGTGGCTGCAAGAGCGAGGGTAAATATACAGATCAATATTTCGACAGCTTCTCTTCTATCCATCTTAAAAGAATCAAGATTTTCATTCCCGAATAGATTCCTCATAAATAAGCCTCACTTTCGGAAGATTAAAGGATCCTCCGTAAGATTCTACAATTCCAACTGCCTCCCTTCCATCGGAAAGCCTTACTTTTATTTGTGAATTTATTTTTCCATTCTCAATGGCATATCCTGTTCTTCCGATTCCAAAAAAAGATGGAAGGTTATCTATTGAAACCAAAACCCGATCTCCTTTTTTTAACCCCCGAATTGAAGGGTATAAAAGGGCCACGAAAATTGAAAGTGCAGTGCTTAGCGCAAGAAGTTTTAAAAGAAATATTATCCCTGCATCTTCTGTAAATGCAAATGAGACTAATGAAAGCGCGACTGCAACCAAAAAGAACTTTAAAAAAAATGGGAGTTTCATTAGAATCAACCATACATTGAACCGGAAGATAATTTAAACCTTTCAACACTCTGACGGCTTTCATTTCCTCCGGGCGTTATTATTTTAATTGCATTTTCAAAATGTTCTTTTTTTATTTTTTGGGATTTCTCCCTTATTGCAAACATTGCAGCCTCCCTGCATAAATTTTCAAGGTCTGCCCCGCTAAATTCAGGAGTTTTTTTTGCAATATCTTTGATTGAAACTTTTGAATCAAGAGGCATCTTTGAAGAATGTATCTCAAGGACAGCCAATCGTTCTGACTCATTTGGAAGCGGAATTTCAATTATCCTGTCGAATCTTCCAGCTCTTATGATTGCCTCATCTAAAATATCCGGCCTGTTTGTCGCTCCTATCACAACTACATTTTTAAGGGAAGAAAGTCCGTCCATTTCAGTAAGAAATGTATCAACAACCCTTTCCATTACATTATGCCCTTCTCTTCCTCCTCTTTTTGGGGCAATAGAATCAATTTCATCTATAAATAGAATGCACGGCGCTGAGATTTTTGCTTTCCTGAAAAGTTCGCGGATTATTTTTTCGCTTTCTCCAACCCATTTTGAAAGAACCTGTGTTCCTGAAATTCCGATAAAATTTGCCTCTGACTCGTTTGCAACTGCTTTTGCAAGAAGGGTTTTTCCTGTTCCGGGGGGGCCGTAGAGAAGAATTCCTTTTAACGGCCTGATGCCCATTTTTTCAAACAATTCCGGCTTTTTGAGTGGAAGCTCAACTGCCTCCTTAATTTCTGATTTTACTTTTTCAAGCCCGCCTATGTCTTTCCATGAAACATTTGGCCTTTCTATAAAAACTTCTCTTAGCGCTGAAGGTGCGATTTCCCTTGTTGCATCCAAAAAATCTTTTTTACCCACCCTTATATTTTCAAGAATTTCCTGCGGGATTGATTTTTTATCCATATTTATTTTTGGAAGTATTCTTCTTATCGCCTTCATTGCAGCTTCTTTTACAAGAGAGGATAAATCTGCTCCAGTATAGCCGTGGGTTATTGATGCGATTTTTTTTATATCCACATCTTCTGCCAAAGGCATTTGGCGCGTGTGTATTTTCAAAATTTCTTCCCTTCCCTCCCTGCTTGGAACACCTATTTCTATCTCCCTGTCAAATCTTCCGGGCCTTCTTAAGGCAGGATCTATTGAATCTGGCCTGTTGGTTGCTGCGATAACAATTACATTCCCTCTTGCCTTAAGGCCGTCCATAATTGTTAAAAGCTGGCTTACAACTCTTTTTTCAACTTCTCCGCTGACCTCTCCTCTTTTTGGTGCGATTGCATCTATTTCATCTATAAATATGATTGAGGGTGCATTTTCCTCTGCCTCTTTAAACATTTTTCTTAATTTTTCTTCGCTTTCCCCGACAAATTTGCTGACTATTTCAGGTCCGCCTATATAAAGAAAATTTGCATCAGATTCGTTTGCAACTGCTTTTGCAAGAAGGGTTTTTCCTGTTCCGGGGGGGCCGTATAAAAGCACTCCTTTTGGAGGTTCTATTCCAAGCTTTTCAAAAAGTTCCGGGTGGCGGAGCGGAAGCTCAATCATCTCCCTTACTTTTTGCAAAACATCCTTAAGCCCTCCGATGTCATCATAAGTAATTGTCGGAATCTGGGTTATCTCTTTTACCGGCTCTTCTCTTATAACAACTTCAGCATTATCAGTAATAATAACCGGGCCTTGTGGAAAGGTCTGCGAAACTACAAGGGGAATTGCCCTCCCAAAAACTCCGACAGGAACAAAATTTCCCTTAAGCAGCGGTTTTCCGATAAGCCTTTTTTTAACATATGTTTCAAAGCCCGGGGAATACCTTATTTTTTCGGTTGGAGCAAGAATGATTTTTTTTGCAACTGATGCTTCAACTTTTTCAATAGAAATGCTATCCCCGATTCCAACCCCTGCATTCTGCCTGAGGATTCCATCTATTCTTATAAGATTAAGATTCTCATCATCTGGATGGGTCTGCCAGACTATTGCAAGAGCGGATTTTTTTCCTGTTAATTTTATTACATCCCCGGTTGAAAGATCAAGTTTTTCTTTTGCAGCAGAATCAATTCTTGCAATCCCCCTGCCGATATCATTCTGAAATGCTTCATCCACTTTAAGAAAAATTGATTTTGAAATTTTAACCACCCCTGACGAATATTTTTTCTATTTGCGTTTTTTTATCATCCCTAAATTGTATGATGATATTTTTTCCGATATAAAAATTCTTCTTAAGATTTATTAAGGTTTCCAGCGGAATATTTTTGGTTTTTTTGACATTTAAAAAAGAATAAATGCTATTCTCCTCAAGAAAAATTGTGTTTTTTCCAAAAACCACATTCATTTTATTTTCCTTAAAATTAACTGACTGCACTATCCCTGATAAAAAATTTTTAGTTTTCTTAAGCAAAACCCTGCTTTTCCCAAGAACGAGTATTCTTGAGTTTTTAAAAAAAACATTTTCAAGAATCAGATCATCCCCAGCACCAACTGACAGAAACCTTTTATCATCTTTTTGTATTTCTACCTTCAGATCTATTTTTCCATCAGAAAGATAAAATTCAAACGGATTGTTTTTATCTGTTTTTGAAATTGTCCCTCTCAGACTGTAGGTTTTTTCCTCCTCTAAAATATCAAAGCTGGAAAATTTGCTTTTGTTTATTACAGTCAATTTTGATTTGTAGCCAAAATTTAATCTTCCAAACCTCTCATAACTATTTTGGACTAAAATTTCATCATTCAATCTCAATGCCGCAAGAATATCAATATTTTTTTCCCAAAAAACCAGCGGAATTGAGCCGGTATCATCAAAAAGGATAATCTCCCTTGAATATTTTCCGGAAGGATAATCTGTCCTTTTTTTTATTGACTGGATTTTTGCACTAATTGTTATGTCCCGTTCTTCAGGTTTAATTTCTTTGATTTTTTTTATATTAAAATCTTTTTTATAGAGATTATATTCTTTTGCAATTAAATTTACTGCGGCATCCTTGGAGATATAACCATGAAACTCGTTTATTTTTGATTTTATTTTTTCATTTAACTCCTCTTCGGAAAATAATAAGGTGAGCTTTGAATAATAATCCATATACTTTAATGTAGTGTTTAATAACTGATTAAAAATTATGCGGTTTCAAGGCAAACTTTTTAATTAGATGCAGCGCACAAGTTTAATTATGCAAATAATGGAAAATATGGAATATTGTTATGTTATAGGTGAAATTGAAAAACTTCTCGGGCTAAGGTTTGAAAAGATTCAAACTACCAGAGAGGGGGAATTCTCGCTTAAAATCGGAAAAGAAAGGATAACAATAGATCTTGGAAAAAGAATGAACATATCATACACCATTAAAGAAGGGGAATTGGGCAAAGGATTTATTGAAAAAATCAGAAAAGAACTTCGGGGAACAAGATTTGTTTCCATTTATCAGCATAATATGGACAGAATAATTGTTCTTGAATTTGAAGGCATAAAAAAATATTTCCTGATACTTGAAATGTTTGGAAAAGGAAATATGATTCTTGTTTGCGATGAGAAAATATTAGCCTGCTATAAAAATGAAAGCTGGGCGGACAGAAAAATAAGAATAAATGAAAGATATATTTTCCCAAAAAGCAATATCGCAGAAAATTTAAATGAAATAATTTCGGAGAAATATATAATAAGTTCTATGATGAGGCTTCCACTTGGAAAAAAATATTCGCGTGAGATTCTTTTAAGATGCAAAATCGATGAAAAAGCTCCTGGAAATTCATTGGCAAATGGGCAGATGGAAAAAATAGAAAAAGAAATTGAAAAGATAAAATCCGGACTTAAACCTTATGGGTTTTATAGAAATGGAAAAATTTGCGGATTTGGGCTTGCAAAACTGGGTGAGTTTAAAGATTTGGAGGCAAAAGAATTTGAAGCTTTCAGCAAAGTTATAGATGAGTATTATATAAATTTTGTGGAAACAGAAACAGAATCTGAAGCTACAAAAAAAATTAAAAAAAGGCTTGTCGAACAGAAAAAACAATTAAATGAATTTTTGGAAGACGAGAAAAAATATCGCGAGATTGGAGATAAAATTTATGAGAATTACCCAAAAATAGAGGAACTAATAAAAAAAGAAAGGGGAAAGCCAAAAATAGAAATAGAATTATAATTCTTCATCCACGAGATAATCCTTGAGGATATTTTTTGCCTTTCTTGTCTTGTCAACAACAAGGCCTATTACTGCATTTTTATTGTCTCTTGCAATAACATGGACATTTTGGATGTCTATTTTATCATCTGCAACCATTTTGGTAACTTTTGAAAGCTCACCGGGCTTGTCATCGATTTTTATTATTAAAACTTCGCTGTCCATTATTTTATATCCGTTTCTTTTAAGCGCATTCTCTGCTTTTTGGTAATCTTTTATAATAAGATGAATTATTGATTTTCCGCCGATTGCAGTTACATCAAGTCCTTCAATATTAATTTTTGATTTCCCAAGAATATAAGTAATATCAGATAATAATCCTATTCTGTCATCTGCGATTACGGTTATTGATTTCATAGAAAAACCACCTCATATCCTGTATATTTGGGTAAACGGAAAATTATTTATATGGATTACCTGCTTTTCTAAAATCAGATTTTTAGAGAGGGCAACACCTACTGATTTTTTTCCGACTAGATTTGCCGAATCAAAATTTTCAAGCGCTTTTTCAAGTTCTTTTTTAGTTGACAATTTTCCCTTATAAAATTGGGAGTGGGATTTTAAATCAATTGAATATTTATCATTTTCCAGTATTGTTCCTATTAATTCCTTATCGCAACAAGCAACTATTTTTTGGTTTTCTTTTATATGAATTTTCAAATACATGTAAAACATATAAATAAAAAACTTATATAAAATAAGAGTATTGCACGCTTTTGACTTTTGCCATTATTGTGGCAAAAGCAGTGTTGCAAAAACCATGTAATTAAACTCAGGTAAAAAATAATGTTGCGTTTATATATGCACGGGTGGCGGCACGCTTTTGACTTAGGGTTTTCTTAATGGCAAAATCTGTGATCCAAAACCATGCGGCCATACTTGGGCCCTTACTAAAGCCACCCGTAACCTCTGGGATATTTCTTATATCCCATAAGATATTCATATGCACGGGTGGCGGAGCGGTCAAACGCGATAGACTCAAGCACACACACTTTTTGACTCGGGTTTTTCTCATGGCAAAAAGCTGTGGTCCAAAAAACCATGCGGTTTTAATAAGACCAAATGATTGAGAAATTTATTCTCTTCTCGAAAATGAGATGGGAAATCTATTGGCCTAGCGCCTTCACAGGTTCAAACCACACTTTTGGCTTAGGTTTTTAAGATGCCAAAAGCTGTGATCCAAAAGGCATGCGGTTTTACTTCAAAACACGAAACCCAAAACTGGAAACTGAAAATCCTGTCCCGTGCATTCACAATTTTTGACTAATTTTAAACTTATGGCAAAAATTAGTGTTCCAAAAAACCATGCGGCAAAACTATGAAACCAACTGTGAGGTCTGAAGCCTTTTTAGCACCATGATACCAAATTTTACACGATGATAATAGATATCCGCCGAGTGCTGTTCTGCGAGGCAGAGTTTAAAAAGACTGCTACGATATTATTTATATTAACCAATGGAAGATTAATCACTTTGGATCTTATTTTCTAAACGAATTCTTAATTCTCCACCCCAGTTATCTATAACAACTAATCTTTTTCTCCGATTATGTGCATAATCAATCAATGCATGAACAATTACAGACCATTCCTCGTTTTTTGCCAGCCGGTTACAATTTATTGAGGATGCAAGATAATTTTTTGCAGCAAGATAAAGATCAATATCAAACCTTTCCGGTTCCTTTAATATCTCAATTGCAACAGAAAGGTTTGGCTTAAATCTTGGGCTTTTTGTTTCGTGGAAAATTGCATTAATAACATTGAATCTTGCCCATTGTTGTTCATTTGTCAATTTATTTCCCCTAGACCAGTCGTCAGGACGCCGAATAGTACTAAGGCTGTTTAAGAGCTTATTTTGAAAAGTAATTTTATTTATTTGTATTTGAGTAAGGTGATCTACCAATGGTTCTGATAAATCTTTGGTTGTTTTTTTCCACTTAATCTGCGTGTTTTTTGTTTTTTGCATTTTAACACCAAGGAAGTTCTGCTTTTTCCATTTTCTCTGCAGCACTCTTACTCAGAAATACCCAACCATCATTATGAAATGCATCAGAAACAAGCATCATGGTCCAATTTGAATTTTTTCCACAGTGTTCTTCTCGAAGTTTATCAAAATACTTCGGATTGACTATTGAAAGCAGATATTTTATACCTATCAAGCTATCTGAAAACCAATTGCTAAGTGAATAGATAGAAAACAAATCATTTTCATGTACATTTTCAACCAACTTAAGTATCTCTTCATTATTCAATCCTGTATATTCGAGCGCCCAAAACAATTGGGCTGGGCTATCACGCAGTGATAGAAGAAAATGCGGTGTAGCTGGCACTAAAAGCAAATCGAATTCAAGCATGGCTTGCAGATCTTGCAGTGTTGGTCTTGATTCTGCAAGCGATTCTACTTTTTTTCGCTTTTCCATTGCACGGATATATTTTGTTCTTATACGATAACGCGCCTCTCTAACAAACTCATCCGCAAAATAATTGCCAATCGAAGAATCAATCTTGCGTCCTATTTCCACAAAAAACTCATCACGACAAGAGGAATGGCTTGCTTTTTCAAGTGCGTTCTTTTCTTCTTGGGTTGCAGGCTCGAAGATAGGCTCATCATTGGCATCCCTTCTACTGGCATAAAACCTCGTATTTGGCAAAAGCAATGTATTGGTTATTCTTTCCATTTTCTCAACAAGAATAGTAAAATCTCCAAGCACCCGACCTATTGTTTTTCCTCTACTTCCAAATAATTCTTGCCTTTTTAGGAGATGCTCTTTAAGCTCGATTCGATTTATAGTTTTAGTAGTCATGTTCTATAATATGTTCTTATGTGTTATATTAATTATAGTAGTAGTACTGCACTACTCCAAAACATAAATTTAAATAATTTTCAGAAGAGATAGTACTATGGACATTAAAACCTTTGAAGGACTTGGCCTCACAAAAGGGGAATCAAAGACCTATTTGGCCCTAATCGAATTGGGAGAGACCACGGCAGGCCCACTGGTCTCAAAAACCCAAATGCAAAAAACAACGGTTTATTTATGCCTTGAAAAATTAATGCATAAGGGATTAATTACGCAAGTAATAATAAACAAGAGAAAACATTTCAGCTCTCTTCCTCCAGATAGGATATTGGATTATTTGGAAGAAAAGGAGAGTGAAATCGCATCCCAGAAAAAACTTATCCGCGAGCTTATGCCAAAAATGGCAGTTCCTACAGGAAAATCTGAATCCTGCGCATCATTTTTTAGCGGATGGAATGGAATAAAAAGTGCATTTGATGATATACTCCGGACAATGATTAAAGGGGAAGAGTATTGCGTTTTCGGAGTTTCATCTTCCGCTGATACGATAGATAGGATGAGAAGATTCCTGAATAAATTCCACGATAAAAGAAATGATCTTGGAATTAAAGCCTGCCTTATAATAAATGAGGATTACAGAAATACTATCGGCTCGGATAGGATAAAAGAAAAACTAAGCAAGGTTAGGTTCGTTGGAAAAGAATTTTCAACTCCTGCTGTAATAAATGTATACAAAAACAAGACACTTATTGCGATATGGAACAGAGAGCCCGCGGCTGTCCTAATAAATAACAGGGAAACTGCAGATTCGTTTAGAAAATATTTTGAGCTTATTTGGAAAATTGCCAGGGTGTAAATAATCAAAGGTCGCTACTCAATCAAGACCTCAAACCTAATCAGTAGATCTGCTGTTATATATTCATATAGTGAAATACCAAACGAAACCTTTAAATATTTTATGTAACGTAAATTACTTTAGCGGTAATTATGGTTACAAAGAATTTTAGATTCGGGGAACTGGAAACCAAAATGCTTTTCGCGTTGGAAGAGGCAGAAGTTAGCCTTATTACTTCAGCTGAACTGGCAAAAATGCTGAAAATATCAAAAAACCGCGCCAACAAACTGGTCTGGCAGTTAGTAAGAAAAAAACGCCTGCTACGCATAAGAAAAGGTGTATTCCTTTTTGCTCCCATGAAGGCAGGGCCAAAGGGCCACTGGAGCGAGGAGGCGTTTGTATTGTTAGCCCAAGTAATGGGAAACAAGCCTTATTATATAAGCTTCAGGACTGCCATGAATTATTATGAACTTACAGAGCAAATCCCCTGGATTACTCAGATTGTAGTTACACAGAGGAGGCGTTCGTTTGAGGCAGTTGGAACAAAATACGAATTCATCAAAGTTGATGAGCTCGGAAAATGGCAGGAAGAAAGCATATCAGGAAAACGGGTAAAGATTGCCACCAGAGAGCAGCTCATCCTGGACTGCCTAGCCCATCCAGAATACTGCGGCGGTATTGAAGAAATAGCAAAGGCATTATGGAACGCAAGGAATGAATTGGATTGGGGAGAACTACGCATTCTTGTCTTGAAATCAAAAGAAGTGGTATGGAGACGGCTTGGCTACCTGCTTGAATTGCTGAAACTGCCATCATTGAAGATCAAGAAGCTTGCGGGCTGGCGCTGGCTTGATCCATCAGATCTTAAAACTATAAAAGGAAAATCTGCTAGATGGGGATTGCTTCTTAATATAACTGAAAAAGAGTTGTTAAAATGGAGGGAGATAAGGTGATATTGTGCTGAGTTTGGCCGAATTGAAAAGAAAGGCGTCGAAAGAAGGAGTTCCTGCCGCAATAATTGAGAAAGATTACGCGCTTTCAGTAGCCCTTAGGGAGATTGCAGATTCCTCTATTTCTAGTCATTTGGTTTTCAAAGGCGGAACCGCGATAAGGATGATCTACTTTAACGAGGCAAGATTTTCAGAAGACCTTGATTTTACAGTATTGAATCTCAGCAAGGACAAGGTGTTGGATGGCTTAAGTAAAATCCTGTCCGAGAAAACCATCGAAGATATAGGTTTCCAGAAACCAGTAGAAGAAAAAACAGCAGCCGGATTGAAAGTATCGATAAAATATACCGGGCCGCTGCTTCATGCCCAGAGAGTATTATTCGACTTCAATTTCAGGGATAATCTTGTGTTAGCACCAGTGAAAAGGAAGCTGATCGACAATTATGGTTTGAGCGAACGCAATATAAACGTCCTTAGCATTGAGGAGCTTTTTGCCGAGAAAATTCATGCGCTTGGCAGCAGAGCCGCGCCACGGGACCTTTACGATGTCTGGTTCCTATTTGGCAAAGATGTTAGCCTAGACAAAGAAACCGTAAGAAAGAAATTTGCATATTACAGTGAAAAATTCGATTTGCACAAACTAGAGCTCATGATGCCAAAGATACACGCCCGCTGGAAAAATGACTTGAGGCAGGTAATGCCAAGCGTTCCTCCAGTAGAACAAATTTCCCGTGAAGTTTTGGATACTCTAAAGAAGCTGAACCTTGGAGATAGTCCGGTTACAAGTGAAACCCCTAGCGCCCATAATCCAAAATACTCATGAAATCCTGCGATGCAAAAATTGACACGCTGGTATTATGTTGTTTAAGACCTCAAATCAGGCCAAAGGTTTTGTCCCGTGCATTTTAATCTGATCTGAGGTCTGAAGGTTTTTTAGCACTGTGGTATCAAATTTCGCATTAATCATAAAATAGATGAATGAGATATAGTTTCAGCCATGGCCAGACAAGAAAGGTTTTTAATTGTTTATTTTAGGTTAAATAGACTTAACCTAGATATAAATTTTAGGTAAATTAAGATTGCCTTGTTTTCTAAATAAATTAATACTGTCTTTTTAAATCTCTCCTCTTAGAATAGCCCCACGCTTGCGGGCCTGAATTTGGCGTCTGCAGTTATCTGCGAACCTGTGCTGACATAAATATTTTCTTCGCTGGTAATTAAGTTCTAATAGGAGGATTTGTTCTGTGCATTCACACTTTTTGACTAATATTAAACTTATGGCAAAAAAAAGGTTAACAAGAAGAATAGATAAATACCCGCTTTCCATCCGATCTCACCCTTAGCGTTCCATATTCATCGGAAGACAGCAGTTCATTAAGAGTTTCACCCAAAAACGGCGATACTATGAATTTAGACTCACCCGCCTTGGGTCTGGCTCTTACAGAAACATATCCGTGATTTGATACATCCGATTCATTTTGCAGGTAGGAGCATATTCTAATAGTTTCAGAGTCTAATTTAACAGAATATACTCCATTTTTTGCGTCTATTAAATCAATTGATTTTATATCCCCTTCAAAAACATCATAGCTGCCCGCGATTGCAAGAATAGGCTGTTTCAGCCTGCTTAAATCTTTTTTCGGCGCTTCTGTATTTAATTCGGGATCGAAAGCATACGATTTCCTTGGAGCATAATGGCTGGTCCTCCTAGAATCAGTTTCATAATCTAAACTGCTCAAGTAATCTCCTGCCATTGCTGCTGGTTTTAACTGGACAATGTTTAATTTATCTTGGCTACCAATAAGTTCAAGCTCTACCTGGGTTGAGAGTTTTTTCTCGAAATGTGTTCCTATGCAGGATGAATCAGTTATCAATGTATTTTCTTTAAGCGAGCGTATGTGTTTAAGAGATTCCACCAAACTCAAATAACAGAATTTTGCATATATATCCGGTCTTATATCTCCCCCAAACACATGGGCTGTTAGATGAGAATAACGCTTTAGTTCCAATTCAAAATATTCTCCTGCATCATTTCTTTTAGCATAGTCAAAAAATGCTGGCGCTTTTTCCTGAATTGCTTTTTCCATGAATTTGATAACATCTAAATAACAATTTTCCAAAACTCTAAGAGCTTCTTCTAAATTACTGCATGATTTCATGATATTTTTGTGGTAGCCAGAAAATTTTGCATATAATTCGCTTTGCATCCTTTTCCGAAACTCCGTGTTACGACCAATGGGCTCTATATATTCATTGTACTTTCTTGAGAACTCAGCTAAAAGATTATTCAGAGAGTAATATGTAGTTTCAAAAAGAGAAGATCCCTCAAGCAGATATGTTTTGGTATTTTTATTGTAAAGAACTCTAACATAAATTTGATCTAAAGGTATTTTTCTTACTCTCGCATATTGAAACTGACTTTCTGGTAATCCATCTAGCACTTCTTGAATATAGTCGATTGGATTTTGGTTATTCCATAGTTTAGAAAAGCAATTTATGGTATGTCGGACATTAAAATTATCCTGTGCAATTGCATTAAGAACAGTGGGGGCGTCATAATCAAACGGCTGTTTTGAGACCATTATCTCAATCATTCCAGGAGAGTGTGGGCTTGTACCAACATTTACAAATTTTTTTTCACCTTCAACATATTCCATTACAATGTAGTCATATTTTTTTCTCCACATCTTTTTTGATAGTTCTTTATTAGCTTCACTACGACTGGCAAGAGCAGGTATTGACGGCGTTTGACAGTTTATAGCATCATTAGCCATAAAAATATCACAAAGCTCTTCATTAGTCATCGATAAGTCTAGAATGGGGGATTTGTATGCTCCCGGTGCAAAGAATTCAGCCCAATCTTCAAAGACTCCGTTTGATCTTAGAATAATCTTTTTTAGACCTGCTGCTCTGGCATCATTGAGAAATTTAAAAAAACGATCGCGTCTTTGTTTTATCCAATCATAGTTATCTTTGATTCCTATTTCCTCCTGATTGTTATCAAAATCAATATTTTCTTCAAGTTTGAAAAATCTTGGTATCGCGATTTTGCCTTTCAAGTCAGGGGATAACTCATGACCAGTCTCTTCAAATATTTTCTTTACAATTTGTAGGTTAATTAGTTTATTTCCTTGGATCCCATCTTTCGCCTTTTTTGAGCCATATATATTTGTTCTTGTCTGCTGAATTAATTCTTCCCAAATATATTTACCAGAGATTTCCTCTTTTAATACAGTGATGCCAGGGACTTTAAATGGCATGACTTCAGATAATAATGGTATAGTAATTGGTATTCTCTTCTGGAGTTTAGCCATAATTATTATCACCTATAAATACATAATTGGTTATATATAATAACATATTTAATTATATCCTTCCGCTTGGGCATGAAATATTTTTAAATCTCGCAAAATTTGGCACCTGCAGTTATCTGCGAACCTGTGCTGACATAAATATTTTCTTCGCTGGTAATTAAGTTCTAATAGGAGGATTTGTTCTGTGCATTCACATTATTAACGTTCATATGTTCCCAGGTCAAGGTCGATCTTTGCCTTGATTGTCCTTCCGTCTTTTTCCACCAGGATTATCGCCATATCAGCGTTAAACTGATTTCTTTCCGGCCGGGAAAAGAGAAAGAACTCCGTAAAGCCGAATACATTTGCCATGCTAAAGAAATCATTACCTGAAAAGGCTGTGTAGTGCGGTGATATCGCCCGCGCATGAAAATGGAAAGGGCCCAGCATATCTGGCGTATCCGGAATCTGCTTTGGTGAATATATGCTATCCGGGTTAAACTGGCGGCCTGTGAAATCTTCTATTACATTACCTCGATATTGGCTTGGCACCATTTCAATAGTTGCTGTGCTTTTTTCGCATGAATGCAAGAGATGAAGCGCACCGCCATGCTCGCTCTTTCTATCAGTTGTGTCCTTTTCAAGCTCCTCAAAAATCCTGTTCCTAAATTCCGGATCTGAAAGGGCCTGCATAATATAATATATCTTTATCAGTTGGATTGTTTCAAATTGTTGGAGTTGTTCAGCGCTTGGAGTTTCCATAACAGTTATCTCTCTTGCTGGATGCAACAGCAAATAACCTTCCGGCGTTGCGTGCTTGAGTTCTTTAAGACGCTCGGAGAGATATACCGCAAGATCGTGTTTACCATTTTTAAGAAGATGGACCAAATTCTTATTCCCCTTTGCGGCCTGCTGGAAATAATTATAATTATCACTTTGAGTTGCTGTTGTTTGTGTGGGTCTATCCGTTCTTAATATATTTTCTATTAATGGGGATCTGGAAAATACTACTGCCAGGGCACATGCGCAGACTATAGGTACAACTCTTTTGATTATCTTCTTTGACACATTTTCATATTGGCTAGATAACATTAAAATCCACCTCCCACACATAAGTTGCTAGACCATACATTCTGCTAGACAATAAATATCATTGTTTTAACTTATTAAAGAATGGGTATTTAAATATTTATTTATATACATAGAGAAACATGGGAGGAAATACTCAATTAAAAAATAATACAACCATTCATGCATCCAGCCTTTCAAAACAAAGATTAGCAAAAGCTCTTTTGAAAAAAATAGGTGAAATTGAGCCAAGAATGGGCCATTTGCTTCAAATGAGCAGAGAGAAAATGTTCAATCCAGATATTATGGAAAAAACAAACTCTCTTATAACTCAAATCGTTGCATGGAGAGGAATGAACTGTTCTGGAAATGAATTTTTAAAAATTATGCTTCCAGACTTTGATTTAGAAAAAACTAAATTTTTCTACTATTTTTCCAGGCTCTTATACGAAAATTCAGCAGAAACACTTGCAAAAAGATATGATATTGAACCTGAAAGATTAGAATATTTATACTCATGCGCATATAATTCTATTTCAGCAACACCAGAAGAAATAATTAGAAGGTATTTGGAAACTGCAATCAATTTTTATACAAATATTGCTGCAATGCAAAAACAAGAAGGGGACAACCTAATACATTATGTTGGATTATATACACAAACTAAAGACCCTCTGCTTTACTCTATTATCACCCAAGAGCTGCAAAAAACAGTTATAAAAATAGCGCGTCAACGAAAAAATACTCTTCCATCAGATATTGATATACAGGATATTATACAAGAGGGAAATATGGGAATGCTTGATGCCGTAAATAAATATGACCCTTCAAAAGAATTTGGATTTTTAATATATCTTAAATTAAGAATCAATGGCGCTATAACAGATTTTCTTAGAGAAAAGGATATTATGCCAAGAACGGATAGGAAAGATATAAATTATATGGAACTGGCTAAATTGGAATTTACCAAACAGAATGCAAGGCCCCCTAGCGAAAAAGAGCTTGCAACGATTATGGGAATTAAAATGGATGAGCTTTTTAGAATTATTTCATTGTCTGCGAGAAGGGAATTTTCAATTGATAGTAAAAATTCAAAGGGCAGGGGATATATAGATTATATAGTAAATCCCGATTCTATAAGCCCACTAGAGGTAGTATTAGCACGGGAGATTGAAAGATATATAAATGATGCAATTGGAACACTTGATGAAAGATCACAACGAATTTGGAAAATGCATCGTGAACAAAATATTACTCAGAAAGAGATTGGCATACAGTTAAAAATAAGCGAATCAAGGGTGTCCCAGTTGCTAACAGAATGCATAGGTGTAATAAGAAAAAAACTGAGCGCGCTAGGAGTAGACTCTAAATTGGCATAAAAAAATAAGTAAACTAATTATTTCAGTGCTTTTATATTCCAGATATACTTATCCCTTGTTGCAATATATTCAACAGAAATATTTATAGGATAATCATTTTCCTTTAAAAATTGCCTGAATTTTTCAAGCCCTGATTCTGAATAATTATCAGTATTCATCCAGGAACAGGATTTTTTGCTAAAAAGAGATTCCGCAATTACCTCTGAATCAGTGTCTGAAAATCCAAATGACTTGACTTTATTAAAAATTTCTACTGCGCCAGGGCTCCATTTTTCCTTATCAAGCATAAGAATAGTATGTAGGTTAGATTTTAAAATTTACTTTCTTGCAAAAACCAGAATTAAATATTTCTTTAAAGTGTATAATTATAATTTCACTATATTTAAATGAATATATTAAAAACAAAAGTATTTAAATACTATGAAAGTATAATTTCATTATGTATTATCCAAGATCAGAAGAAGGAAAAATTTTTGCAATGACAAAATGGAGAGAAGCGCTTACATTAATAGGTCCAAGAAGGGTTGGAAAAACAACCATTGCAAAAAAAATGCTTGAAATGTGGATTGCAAACGGAGGGCAGGGAGAATATTTTGATTTGGAAATGATAGGTGCACCATCAAATATATATACTCTGAAAAAAAAGATAGACGCACTTCCGAAAGGGAGCCTTGTTATATTGGATGAAATACAAAATATAAAAAACTGGGTTAAGCTAGTAAGAGATGAAATAGAATATAAAAAAAGGCAATTGATAATAACCGGTTCAAGTTCATCGCTGTTGTCAAAAGAGATCGCATCTTCTCTTGCAGGAAGAGCTGTTCCTGAAAATATTTTACCAATTTCATATAAGGATGCAAAAAATTGGGGGATAAAATCACTAGAACAATATATTGAAACGGGAGGATACCCAGAGTGCGTAATAAGACCGCAGGATGCAAAAAGATTACATAAATTATATTTGGAATTAACAATTTTAAGGGATGTTGCTGCAAGAAAGGGCATACGTGAGATAAAACCTTTATCAGACCTTGCAATAATAATGCTATCTGAAAATGGAAAAACAATTTCTTCAAAAAAAACTGCCCAGTCTGTAGGTATAAGCCAGCCAACATTCCGCTCTTTTGTTGATGGTTTGAATGATGCATTTCTCATACTCTCTGTCCCTCCATACCTTCATTCTCCAAAAGAAAGAATTATTTCTGATTCAAAGCATTATGCATATGATACGGGATTGCAAAGATCAGTTAGCATATCAATTCAGGAGGATTTTGGAAGAAGATATGAAAATTTAATTGCAATTGAACTTATAAGAAAAGGATTTTCAATTTCTTATCTGAAAACTGATAGAGGGGAATGTGATTTTATAGCTCAACGAATAGGAACACAAAATCTAGCTATTCAGGTCTGGAGTGGCGATGAAAAAATCCCAGAACGAGAGATAACCGGATTGATGATTGGAATGAAAGTTGCAAATGCAAAAGGCATATTATTAACTAGAATGGACATACAAAATAAAACAAAAAAAATCGAAATGAAAAAAATCGAGGATTGGCTTTTGGAATAATTATTTTCTTGCAAAAACCAGATATGCAGTATGCATTATTCCAAGATGCTTTGGCCTTGTTCCGAATTCGCGGACATCATATTCCCGCGTGATATTTTCAAGAAGAATAACCTCCTCAAAAAATTTCCGGCATTCCAAAACTAATAATTTTGCCTGTTCAATATTAAGGCAATGGGCAGATAAAAACCCTCCTTTTTTTAAAAGTAAATAAGATTTTTCTGCTATTTGTTCTGCCTCTGCAATATCGCAAAAAACAAGGTCAAAGGAATTTTCCTCTTCATCTATTTCCTCCAAAACATCCTTATACTTAAAAACCACGTTTTCAAATCCAAGTTTTTTCATATTGGACTGGGCAACTTTTAGGAATTCCTCTCTTTTTTCGTAAGAGACAACTTCTTTTGCAATGTTTGCAAATTGGGCTGTCAAAAATCCCGAACCTGAGCCAAGCTCCAAAATTTTGCTGTTTTTTCCAATGCCAGTATATGCAATTATTGTTCCTGCATCTTTTGGAAGGGTTACTGCAGGTCCCCTCTTTAATTTTTTAAGATTGGGGGATAAGTACGGAACTATCCGCGTTTGTTTTTTCATTTCCATTCATTCCGTAATGCAGCTAATTTTTGCTCTAGTTCTGGATATTTCAATGATAGAATCTGGACTGCAAGTATTGCGGCATTTTTCCCATTGTCTATTCCAACTGTTGCGACAGGAACCCCTGAGGGCATCTGAACAATGGATAAGAGGGCATCCAGCCCGTTTAATTTTGCATTAACCGGCACTCCGATTACTGGCTTGTTTGTCTTTGATGCGACAACCCCCGGAAGGGCAGCAGAAAGCCCTGCAACAGCAATAAAAACCTCTGCATCTGAATTTTTTACCAATTCATCCACCTTGTCCGGATTTCTGTGCGCTGAAGCAACCTCATAATAATGTTCTATCCCAAAATAATCAAGCATTTGGGTGATTTTTTTTACTAATTCCTCATCAGATTTGCTTCCAGACAATATTAAAACTTTCATAAAATAATATAAAATGATAATAAATAAAAATTAAACAGATGGTAGATATTTATGAAAAAAAGTCTTCAGGAACGGAAAAGATATATCTCTTTTGAGGTTATCGGCAATCCCCCTGATAATTTTGAAAAATTCATTTATGAAGAATTTATGAAGTTTTTCGGGGAATTCGGGTTTTCAAAGATTTCATTTAAGCTTATAGAATATAACTCCGGAAGGGGAATAGTTAAATGCAAAAGAGACTATAAGGATAAGGTAATTGGATTTTTATCAATAATAAATACTCCAAGAATAAAAACAATAAAAACCAGCGGAACTTTGAAATCACTTAGAAAACAGCGATAATTGTTATTTTAAGTTTTTTTCAAAGGCCCCTGAAATATCTGATGCATGCACTAATTGGGATGCCTCCTCGGCAGCGTTTATAAATGCAGTAAAATTTGTTTCATTGAGCTCTATTCTAAAAAATCTTGCAAGAATTTCTGCGCATTCTTTTTTAAGTCCAACATTACTTGTTGAATTAAGAATCGTTATTATTTGGTCGAAATGTTTTTTATTTTCAAGATAATTCAATCCTTTTGATTTTAAAGAAAGATTTTCACACTTCTCAATAAAAGAGACAAGTATATCTAAAACATTCCTGTAATTATAACCCTGCACAAAATGACTTAAATCACCCGGGGGCAGGGCATTTAAGAATTTCAGTATTTCAACAAATCTTGATTCTTCAGTTCCAACATGTATTGCTCTGAAAGAAAGATCCCGAATACCCGTAAAAAAACGGCGAAATGCCTGCCTACCACTATCGTTATCTGAAGGTGGCCCCGTCCGAACTAATTTTAGACTCATATTATCAATTTTTTTAAACCCAAACAGGCTATATTTTTGCAGCCATTCCCTAAAACAGAAGTGGATGCAGTTGGAATTGCCATTAAAACTTCCTGCCTGATTTTAAGTTTTTCTTTTTATAGATATTTAGATGCATAAGATTTAAAAGGCTTATGCATGAAGCCATTTTTAAACACATAAACTCTTTTGCAATTTTCAAAACTGTTTTTGTGAGTATATAGATAAAAAAACGAGTATATGACCGCTAATAGATAGAAGAATGGAATAGAGAATAAAAAAAGTATTGATTTAAAAAATAAATGGAAAATAAATAAAATAACTTAGGTGAAACAAATGCCGTCATGTCCAGATTGTCATATTTACAAAGGGTTATGGTCAGAGTTAATTCAAAAGGAGAATGGAACCTGGGTTTGTAAAGTAAATCCAATGCATGAATATACGCGTGATAAACAGGGATATTTTCATAAGAAAAAATAATTAAATTTTTTGGGTCCGTGGTCCAGCGGTTAAGACGTCTGCCTTACACGCAGAATACCCTCGGTTCAAATCCGAGCGGGCCCATACGAGTTTTAGGTTTACTGATTTGGACCTGGAATTTTGAAAGGAAGGTTTTTATACATTTAATATCATATTTATGTATGATAGAGAAAGTATTTGTCTCAGGGGGAATAATCTTAATAATCCTTGTTGCTACATACTTTGTTACGAAATAAATTGGGCCGGTAGCTCAGTCCGGTTGGAGCGTTCGACTGATAAATTATATAAAAATTTAGAAATCGAAAGGTCGGGAGTTCAAATCTCCTCCGGCCCATATATGTTTAGGGTTTTGCGTTTTGAGTTTTGGGTTCGGTGTTTTGGGTTTTAGGGTTTTGCCAATAAAATAATTAAAAATAAAAATTAAAGATGCCGATTTCTTCCTGAAAAAAATCTTTTTCTAGGCCGGTCATACTTTCTCAAATCAACCGGGCGGCTTCTTTTTTCCCCTGGAACATAAGGGTCTTCTTCATGGAATTTTATCGCAATTCCTTTTTTTCCCATTCTTCCTGTTCTCCCAATCCTGTGAAGATAGGTATCTTGGGATCCTGCCCTGTCAAAATTAATTATTATGCCTACATCTTCAATATGAAGACCGCGTGATGCAACATCTGTTGCTACAAGAATTTCAAAATGCCCCTTTTTAAAGCCATCAAGGGTTTTTTCCCTTTGATTTTGGGTTTTTCCCCCATGAAGGTATTGGGCATTAATCCTATTCTCATTTAATACCCTGTAAATAAATTCAACAGAGTTTTTTGTTGCGGCAAAAATAATTATCTTGGTCCTTGGATTTTGTTTGATTATTTCAACGAGTTTTCCTATTTTTTCCCTTCTTTTAAGTATTATTGTTTTTTCCTCAATTTCTGCAACTTCTTCAGAGCCAATCTCAATTATTTCAGGATTATCCATATAATCCCTTGAAAGTTTTTTTACTCTTGAATCTATTGTTGCAGAAAAAAGCATTATTTTCCTCTTTTCGTTTGTCTCTTTTAAAATTGAATCAATATCTTCCTTAAATCCCATATCAAGCATTATATCTGCTTCGTCTAAAACAATCAAATCAACATTCTCAAGCCTTATTGTCCCTCTCCTGATATGATCGAGCAGCCTTCCTGGAGTTGCAATAACTATTCCAAATCCCCTTTGAATCATGGAGATCTGCCTTGCCATATCCTGCCCTCCATAAATTGCATAAATTCCCATTTTGCTGTTTTGGCTTAGTGCTCTAAGTTCAGTAGTTATCTGGACTGCAAGTTCCCTTGTTGGAACAACCACAAGACCTTTTTTATTTTTCTCTTTGGAAATAAGCTCAATCATCCCTATCCCGAAGGCAGCTGTCTTTCCAGAACCTGTTTTACTTCTTACAACTACTTCTTTTCCCAAAAATATTAAGGGAATTGTTTTTTCCTGGACTTCTGTCGGGGTTAAATAATTCATATTTCTTAGCGCATCAATCATTCTGGCGCTTAAATTCATTTCTTCAAATTTCATATTTTCACTTCTAAATAGAATTCGATTTTTATGTTTTATTCTCTGATCAAACTAAAATCAGAATTCTCCTTTATAGTATTATTTTTATTGCACCCTTATTTAAAGTTATGTTTTTTTGAATTTGGAACCCCTTTGGAACCTGAAATCATTCCAGAACATAGGAAATCAAAGGCGGAAATCCGTTAAAATATATTGAGCAGTATGTTTGAGTATATGCTCCTGCGCTTAGTATATACAATTTGTCCCCCTCCTTAATATCTTCAGGAAGGGAGTATTTGAAATTCTCGTATAAAATATCCATACTGTCGCAGGTTGGGCCTGCAAGAATAACCTCTTTTGTTTTCTTTTTCGTGTACGGATCTGAAGTAAAAATCGGATATTTAATGGATTCATCAATGGTTTCAACAAGACCTCCAAATTTGCCAATATCCAGATAAGCCCATTTATATTGGTTTAATCTTGCCTTTCTTGACAGCATTATTATCTGGGTTACTATTGTTCCGCATTCGGCAGCTATATATCTTCCGGGCTCAATTATAATCTCTGGAAGTTTTTCTCCAAAATCCTCTCTTAAAAATCTCATTATTTCCTCTGCGTAGGTTTTAAGGTCATGGGTTGGCCGTAAGTATCTTGCAGGAAAGCCCCCACCTATATTTATCATTTTAAGTTCTATGCCTTTTTCTTTTACTGCATCAAAAAGATATTTGCACTGGGCAATTGCATTATCCCACTGCCCGATATCCCTTTGCTGGGAACCAACATGAAAAGATAGCCCATACGCAGTTAAACCTAATTTTTTTGTATCAAGTATCAATTTGTAGATTATATCTGGGTGGGCCCCGAATTTTCTTGACAATGGCCAGTCTGCTCCACTGCTCTCTGTTAGAAGACGAAAAAATACTCTTGAGCCCGGAGCTTTTCTTGCAATTTTTTCAAGATCGGATTTTGAATCTGTTGCAAAAAGCCTTATTCCTTTTTTGTATGCATATTCTATATCTTCCTCCTTTTTTATGGTATTGCCATAGCTTATTCTTTCAGGAGAAATGCCCTGTGATAATAATTGGTCCATTTCATATATTGTTGCAATATCAAAATTGGAGCCTTTCTTGTCAAGTATTTCGATTATTTTTTCGTTGGGGTTTGCCTTGACGGCGTAATGAATTTTTGCAAATTCAAAATTTTTCTTTAATTCATCGTATTTTTTTCCTACTCTTTCCAGATTCAAAACAAGAAATGGGGTTTTCTTGTTTTTTGAAAATTCCTTTATTTTTTCGAATTCCTCTTCCCCCATATAATCATTTATTTTTTGATCTCCATTCATAGTATCAAATTATCCTGCAATAGATTTTTAAGCTTGTTTTTGTATCTTGTCAAAAGATTCCAACATCATTTTTTGCATATCAAAGCCTAGCTGGGCAAGAATAAGATATAAGAGCTGTTTTACAATTATCAGAAAAATAATTAGTGCAATTAGCAGGATTATCTTTTTTATCCATGGATGCTGTCCTTTAAAACCAGGAATATGATTGTGCATAAGTTCATCTATTGTTTTTGAGATTTTTCCCCTGAATAAACCAAAAAACAAGGACACTGCGCCAAAAATTAATATTATTTGAACTGGAAGCCCAAGTTGATAAAAACTAAACAGCAGCAGCAAAATAAAAAATATCCTGAATTCCATTTTCATTTAATAACCCAGCTTCTCATCCACAATGATAATACTTATTCTTCCTTTTGTATTCTGCCATCCGTGCACTATTTTTGTGCAGCAAATTCTCTTTGGGCTTGCACAATCCATACATTTGCCTGTGAAGGTACAGGGGGTTTTTATTCCAAGCCTTTTTGCATTGAGAGGGGCTACAATATTTCTTATTCTCTCAATTGCCTCTTTTTCATCTTTTACTATTTTATTTTTTCCGGAGATAATAATTACTTTTTTTGGACCGAATGTAATTGCAGCAATCCTATTTCCGGTTTTATCCACATTTATCAGGGTTCCATCTTCAGTTATTGCATTGCTTGAGCTCAAAAATACATCGCAAAAAAAAATTTCCTTTCTAAGTTTCAGGCTCTCCTCTTTTGTTTTTCCATACATTTTAAGTATCCTGCAGTTATTTTTTTCCAATATCCTAAATGCATCTATCTCTTCTAGTGTTTTGCTTCCTCCATGGCCTATTGTCGAGCCGCTGGAAACCAGTTCCAATAATTTTGCCAGTGCCTCTTTTTTATTTTGCACAAAATATGAACTCATATTGTTTTTCTCAAGATTTTTCATTGTGGTTTTTATTTTTCTGTCCATTTAACTGTTCACCTATAATGCAAGTTTTAAGATTTCAATTACATCTTTTTCATAGAGTTTCTGAAATGAACCTATAGGGCCTTTTTTTGTGCAATGTTTGGCCATAAGCTCAAATTTTTCATTTCCTATGTTCATTTCTTTGAGTCTTGTCGGAAGTCCAAGACTTTTGAAAAATTTTTCAGTTGTAGTTATGCCCTCAAGTGCAATTTTTTCTCCATCTTCCATGCAAATTCCCCATACTTTTTTGGCATACTGCACAAATTTCTCTGTATTTACCTTATAAACATATTTCATCCATGCAGGAAAAATAATTGAAAGGCCTGCTCCATGGGCAATATCATAAAATGCACTAATTTCATGCTCTATTAAATGGGATGCCCAATCCTCCTCTCTTCCAACCCCGAGTATTCCGTTATGGGCGATTGTAGATGCCAACATAAGATTTGCCCGCGCATTATATTCTTTTGGATTTTTCATAACGATTTTTGAATTGTGGATTATTGATCTTAATGTTGCCTCGCATAGCTCATCGGTCAAATCAACATTTGCAGTATTTGTAAAATACCGCTCAAAAATATGTGCCATCATATCGCAAATTCCGTTTGCAGTTTGATTTTTTGGAAGAGTGTATGTGAGCTCTGGATTTAGTATTGCAAAAACAGGCCTTATCAGATCGCTTTCTATTGCAAGCTTTCTTTTTTCTTTTTCATTTGTAATTACTGAATTTGGACTTGTTTCGCTTCCTGTTGCAGACAAAGTAAGGACGGCTCCAACCGGAAGGGCGGATTCTATATTTTTTCCCTTTCCAAAAAAATCCCAAACATCCCCATCATAGTTTACCCCTATTGCAATTGCCTTTGCACTGTCAATTACACTTCCGCCTCCAACAGCGAGAATAAAATTTATATTATGTTTTCTGCAAAGCATGATTCCTTCTTCAACTTTTGGCAAACGGGGGTTTGGTAAAACCCCTCCAAGCTCAATAAATTCTATATTTTCATTTTTTAGCGAGTTTACCACTTCATCGTATAAACCGTGTTTTTTTATGCTTCCTGTTCCATAATGGAGAAGTATTTTAGCAGAGTATTTTTTTGTTTCTTTTCCTAAAAGGATTTGGGTGTTTTTGCCGAAAATTATTTTTGTAGGGGAGTGGTAATAAAAATCATCCATATTATCACAATTGATTGTAATGTCCGATAACTAATTAAAAATATATAGGTTGGCAGTTTATTTAGATTTGCACCTTGACATAATATGCGCCTCGCGTTCTACCAACTCTCCTTATCAATCCTCTTTTTATGATATCGTTCAGGTCTGAAACTGCTATTGGATGTGAAACTGCAACCATTTTTTCGTATGTTTTTGAAGTTAGAGATGGATTTTTCTCTAAGTATGCCAAGGCTCGTTTTTGTCGTTCGTTAAGATCTGCTCTAGCCATGTGCGATTTGTTGCATAATGTTACTCTAAAGAAGCTTCCAAGCTCCTCAAAAACCGGCTCGGCCAACCCTGCTTCTTTCATTGCTGAACGCATCCGAGGTATGCCGGTTGCAAAGCCTTCAATCAGCTTAAGGTCGCGCAATAATCGGTAGGTCAAATGGTTTCTTGGAACTGAAATGCTACCTAAAATTTGAAGGCTTAAACCTGTTGGCAGCGTACCGGGATTTATGAACTCAATTCTATCATCAAAAATATTTATTTGAACTGCATCACGACTTAGATAATCTCGGTGAGTTAGAGCGTTTATTAGGGCTTCACGTATTACTGGAAATGGGTAATCTGGTTGTTCTTGTCGCTCCAGCTTCTCTATTTTAATTGCCGTACGTGTGTTTTTCTTTATGAAGTCTTCAGCTTCCTTCAAGTTTTCCAAAATAGTAGACTTTACGATTCTAGAATCTATTATGTCAACTGGTTGATCCCCTTTGAAACATACTAATTTTATCTCGTTCTGAGGCAGATACTTCGCAGGTTCCTTTGCAAAAAACAATATGGCCGTATTCTTTAGCCACGACTCGCCGTTTTTGCTAATCAAACTCAAGTTGAATAAGTATTCTTGAACTTTGGCTTCGTCAAAAACAAATTCAGGAGATCTTTTCTTTAGAAATTCTTGTACCTTGTGTGTATCCAAATCTTCGAGCTTTGCTTGTGAACGCGACTCGTCAAAAGATAGGATATGCCGGTTAATCAAATAATCTTGAAGCGTCCGCCCTTCTAGTTTCGTGTTGGTACTGCCAGCACGGTAATATACTATTCCCCCAAAGGTGCAAAATGCTCCTTGACCAATTTGATAGATTTCGCATACTACGGTTTTCTTTCCTTCTTTTTCATCAACGAAAATTTTGTGAAAGGGAACTGGAGAAATTTGCTGTATCGCACCTTCAAGACGCTGTTGCAACGAATCAAGCTCTTTTGCTGGAACACCCACGGTTTTGCCATCGTCTGCAATTCCAATAACTATTTTACCGCCGGAGGCGTTGGCGAAAGCACAAGCAGTCTTACTTACTTCTTTGAAATTTTCGACGCTCTGCTTGAATTCCAAACCTTGGCCTTCCATGTTCATGGGTTTCACCATATCGTTAAATATCTGTAAATAATAATACTTAACAATATTTAAAGATATTCCCACTTGCAAATTACTTTAAATTATATTAAATCATGTTACTTAAAGTTTAAGCCGATTTTGTTTAAAGTAAAATCAGTAGTTATTTTGCCCTCGGAGCAGTCTTTTTTAAGCTCTCTAGCTAAAAAGAGCACACGCGTGCGAGTAATTGATGTTCTCGTGTAGGTCGTGCACTTAGACGCAATATAAATTGCAGGGGAAGAGGCCTAGGGTGAGGTTAGAGTCTGAAATAATATATTTATATCATGAAAGTCAATAAATGAGTGGACGTGGGTCGTAAACAATGGTTTTATAAACATATCTCTTCATCTGTATAAGTAGGTGAGATTATATGGTAAATCCAGTATTAACACAAGTTCCAAAAGAAAGAGTAAGCGGTCCGAATCTTGCGATACTGATTAAACGTTCAAATGGCGTTCCTTTCGAGGAAGGATTGAGAAGGGCAAACGAGGAAAACAGGGTTATTGCTTCTAACGCCAGGCTTAGTAAGGCATTAGTTGGCAGCGATGAGTGGCAAAAACTACGAGCCGTATTTGTCTGCTGGTCAGGTACAATGACTGCTTATGTAGAAGCTGACACAAAACTCCCAGAAAAAGTCGAATACACTGATCCAACTACCGGCCATAGGTGGGTATTCTCTGTTCCTGAGCAACACAGAGGCAAGAAAAACGCTATTCTGGTTGCAGAACATCCTGATTACACTTTGGAAATAGATGGCACAAACAGAGTAGTTCATGCAACTTCTGTTGATCTTGTTAAAAACTTCCCGAAGAGCGATGGCTGGTACATGGGAGATCCAAAGCATGATATTCCGGTGGTCAGCCAAACAGGTTCAGACAGATATTTGTGGAGAGTAGCCAAAAGGGTGGGCCCTGTTGCCCGCGGCTGCGGCCTCTACGGCGACGGCAGGCGGGGTGTCGGCCTCGACTTCGGGCCGTCGGTTGGTCTCGGGGTGGCAGTCGAAGCCCCCTTTGGGGGCGCGCTCGAAATTGCGGCTACTCCAAGTGCTCCGATTCAATTGAAGTTAACTAGGGAAAGCCCTGATACTTTGATCATAAAGGGAACTCCGGAACAAGTAGACGCGACAGTTCGATTGCTAGAGCAGCTTGGCAAGCAATAATCTCTTTTTATCTGTTTTCTTTTATACTCTTTATTCCTAGGTGCAAGCCTAGGCCACATACTCGTTTACAGTGCCAAAATTCATCTTGGGTTTTGGCTGTGAAATTCAGCAGTGACAGCTAGTAGTTCGTTCTTTTGCGAAACCTGAAACTGCGGTGAGGCTCAATGAGCCATTTCGATGAAACTTAGTTTCATCGAGGACCTGTGCCAGCAGGCACATGGTTTTAAGTAAACGGGTTACTATTGGGCCCTGTTGCCCGCGGCTACAACAACCTCAACGACAACAACAGGCAGAATGTCAACCTCAACAACAGGCCGTCGAATAGTCTCGAAATGACCTTATTCGCTTGCATTCTAGTGATCTTATTCCTCCTATGGGGTTTTCATGAAGAGCTACCATGACCTATTTTCTCAGCTTACCTCATACGAAAACCTAGAGCTTGCTTATCTCAAAGCACGAAAACACAAAACGTTGAAGGATTATGTTATAGATTTTGAAGCAGATTTAAAGCAAAATCTTCTTGATTTACAGTTTGAGCTTCAAACTTTTACTTACCGACCAAGACCGATAAAAACATTTATAGTTAAAGATCCAAAGACGAGGAGAATCGGAGCTTCGGATTTCCGGGATCGCGTAATTCATCATGCGTTATGTAATATAATCGCCCTGATTCTCGGAGATGATTTCATTTTTGATTCCTTTGCGAACAGAAAATGCAAAGGAACGCACAATGCGATAAAACGATTTGAAAAATTTATGAGACAGACGTCCTCCAACTACCAAACCCCAAAATGGGGGGGGGGGGCGCCGAAAAATTGACCCCAACGAAATCATCGGCTATGCCCTGAAAGCAGATATTCGGCATTACTTTGAAACAGTTGATCACGAAATTTTGTTGAAAATTATCAGAAAGAAGGTGAAAGACGAAAAAGTAATGTGGCTGGTTGAAACCATTTTGAAAAACCATGTTACAGAAATCGAAGGTAAAGGCATGCCACTGGGAAATGTAACCTCCCAGTTTTTTGCTAATCTCTATTTGAATGAGCTTGATTATTTTGTAAAGCATGAACTCAAGACCGATTACTATGTCCGCTATGTTGATGATTTCATAATTCTTCATAGTGATAGAAACGTGCTTGAGAAATGGAAAAGAAAGATAGACATATTCTTGAGGGATAAAATCAAGATTGAATTACATCCGGAAAAATCCAGGATTATTCCGTTGAAACGAGGTTTAACGTTTCTTGGTTTTCGTATTTTTGCAAAATATCGGCTTTTGAAGAAAAGTAATGCCAGGCGTATTTGGAAGCGTCTTGAAATATTCAAACGAAGATATGATAGGAAAGAAATGACGAGATTAGAAATCGTACAAAGCTTGGAGGGTTGGCTTGCTTATGCTGGATTTGCAAATAGCTACAAATTTCGAAAAAGAGTTGTAGCAAAATTTAATGAGTTGTTTGTCATCGAAAAACAATAAGTGGACCTCAAACGCAGTCTTTTTTAAGCTCTGCTCCTCAGAACAGCTCTCACGGGATGATCTATTCTCGTGCAAAATTTAGCATTACAGTGCTGACGAGGCCCAGACCTCAGATCTGATTAAAATGCAGGGGGCAGGATTTTCAGTTTCCAGTTTCGCGTTTTGAGTTGTGATTACACAACTCAAAAACCACCAATCCCAATTTTTTTGGTTTTGGGGTTATCACGAGCCCTTTTAACAAAAGTTTTTATAAGATTATAAAAGGGCTGGTGTTTGAACCTGCGAAGACCTGAGTCAATGGGTGTTTTCGAGCTCTATAACGAAGATTAAAGGGCTCACCTAAACCCATCCCATTAGACCGCTTTGGTACCCCTGCATAAATAAGAATAAAAAATGTCTCAATCTATTTTTAAATATAGGTTTTTTAATGAAGATTGCAATAATAGGAGACACTCATTTCGGATATACAAGATTTGAACAGGATTCATTTGTTCAGGCAGAACTTGCAATATCTGATGCCTGCAAAAAATCAGACTTAATTATTATTGCAGGAGATATTTTTGATACAAAAATACCTAAAATGGAAACGCTCGAAAAGGTTATTTCAATTCTAAAAAATGCAGAAAAACCGATTGTTGCCATTCACGGAAACCACGAGCGGAGAGGCAAAGATATGATAAATGCACTCAAACTTTTGGATTCTGCAGAAGTATTAAATTATATCCATAATGAATCAAAAATATTTACGATTAACTCTGAGCAGATAAATATTATAGGGCTTGGAAATGTACCTTCTGAATATGCAAAAGTAGCATTGGAAAGAGCAGTAATTAAAAATCCCAGAAAAGAGGGAATATTTAATCTTATGGTCCTTCATCAGACAATAAATGAATTGGGTATCGGAGAGGAGGAGATCTCAATTGAAGATATAAAATCACTTCCGTATGAATTGATTGTAAACGGACATATTCACAAAAAACATCTAAAACTGGATTCAAAACTAATAATTCCCGGAAGCACTGTAATAACCCAGTTAAAAGAAGATGAAACTGAAAAAAGGGGATATTTTATTTTTGATACGATTACAAAAAAGGCGGAATTTACAGAAATTGATTCGCGGGAATTTGAAATAATAAGAATTGATTTTAATGGAGAGGGAATAAAAGAGGCAGAGGAAAAAATCAAAAATGCAGTAAAAAATCATTCGGATAATAAAATAACAAAAATAATTCTTTCAGGAAACCTAAAAGAAGGGATGAGTATTCGTGAAATAAGTCTTCCAAATGAAAAAAACCTTTTTATAGAAAACAAAACAGATTCAAAATCCCTTCGGGAAAAAATAAATTTGATAAGAAAATCCGGACAAGAGCAGGCAACTCTTTTTGAAGATGCAATTGGGCAGATAAAGAATAAAACAGCCGGAAAGATATCCTTTGATTCTGATGAATTTTTTGAAAAGCTTGTTGAAGGAGTGGAAGAATCTGAAAAATATTTGGACAGAATTAAAAAATTTTAAAATATTCCCCAATTTTCTCCTTTAGATCTATTGCAAAATTTTCCTGTTTGTTTTCATAAAAAAGAAAAGATCCGCGGCATCCAAGAATTTCCCCGTCTATTTTGTTTTTTGAAACAGAAAAAATATCTGGAAGGTTGTAGTCAATCTTTGTCACCACAGGATTTTTCCTAAGATAGCCGCAAAACGGTTCGGTTTTTTCAATAATGCTTAGAGAGTTTGATAAAAGTTCCGGATTAAAAATTCCCATCGCCTTAAGTTTTGTGGAATTTCTCACTGCATTTTTAAACCCGAAATTAACCTGTATCATCTGTTCCATGCTGTATGCATCAGTTGAATTTTCAAAATCCATCAAATGCACAAAATATGCCGCACCCTGTTCTTTTAGCCGCATTTCAAGCCTTTCCTTTCTGCATACTCCGCATTTTATTATGTCTTTTCCAAAATATGCAAGATAAACCGAGTAAGGGCGATTAGTTATTTCTTTTCTAATGTGTTCAAAACCTTCAAAATTCATTCTTGTATATACCTTTGAGATATCTTTTGAAAGACAATACGGGCATTGTCTTGTTTCAATTGAATCAAGGGGGCATCTGTGCTGCTCTTGTCCATCATTATATCCAATGCAGCTTTTGACTCCCTGAAACTCGATTTTTATTTTTCCATTCAAAACATCTGAGGTTATTCCTGAAAAATCCCAATAAGAGATTTCAGGTTCTTCAAAGGGCTTAAAATAAACAAGATGCATAAGATTAAGATGTTGGGGTAAATTTATAAACACGAGGAGGGGGGTTGACTCCGGCCCAGAACCTTTGGGATTATGCAGCCAAACCAAAAACATTTATAATTCTTATAATAGATATAAACCGGTATGGAGTATAAATTAGCTGAGATTCCTGTATATAAAATGCATTTTGGGCCAAACGGACCAATGCCGATTGTAGAAACCCAGCTTATTTTTAGAGAAGATATCTCCCAACTTTTCCAATCAAAAGAAAATATGAGAGAAGATATTATAAAAGATGCAAGAAAAACATACGGAAAAACCAAATCTGAAACCAGTACCCGGGAAATCAGTGGAAAGGTTGGAAAAGATGAAACAGTGGATCAAACAGTAAGAACCCAGGAATTTAGCGTAAGCTATGAAAATCCCATAACCCACGAACTTGAAACATTAAATATAACCAGCCAGTCAATAATAACAGATATTGAAAATCCAATAGATGAGACTATTGCTGCAGGCTCGACATATCCAATCTACAAATACATTGCTTCCCCAATTTTTTCAACCCAGATTTACAAGGAATGGATAGATGAAGGAATCTTAAATGATATCCGAAAAAAAGTAGAACTTGCAAGCCCTGGGCCTTATGGAGCAGGATCAGTAATTCCAATAATGCAGGTGATTAAAAAGGATATAAAAACTGCTGAAAAAATCAGAATAGAAACAGCGCGCGAAAGAATAATTGAATCTGTGAAAAGAGGAGAATTGGTAAACGAGCAGATAGAGGATAAGATAGCAGTGCTTGAATACATTATTGAGGCGCTTGGAAGGGGGGAATCGCTAACAGAAATCCTGAAAAATGTTCCAGATAATATAAGAACTCTTATTTTGATACAACTTAAAAAAAGGAAAAAAATAAACAACGAAATAATAATAGAGATGCTTATTGAAAATATCGGATTTCTCAAAGAATTAAAGAAAAAACTTGGAAAAATGGATGTTTCTGATCTTGTCGGAATTGCAAAATCAATAAAAAAAATTGCAAAAAAAAGATAGAAATCATGCTTTTTTGGTTCGTATTTCTTTATTTTTTGGCCTTAGATATTTTGAACCGCACTTTCTGCATTTGGCTATGCCTTTCTTGTTTCTTGTTTTGCATCTTCTGCAAATAGATATTTTTGCTATTTCTGCGTCTGCCTCTGGAAATTTCCCCATTTGATACACCTTTCAATGAATAGAACTTAATAAACAGATATAAGAATAAATGTTTAAATATATATGGGTGCGAAATATAAGTACGCGCCTCAATAGCTCAGCGGTAGAGCGCTCGCCTTGTAAAGTATTATCCGGAAAGCGAGAGGTCGCCGGTTCAAACCCGGCTTGGGGCTAAAATGGATAATCTGATTGTTTTGGGTTTAGAGTTTTGAGTTTTGAAGTAAAACTGGTTTTTGGGATAATCTGTTTTGGGTTTGGGGTTTTGGGTTTTGTTATTTTTCAATATATACTATTCCATTTCTGTTTTCTATCAGGATATTTCCCTTGATGGAGTGATCGCCTTCTGTTTTGCATAAAGTTTTTTTGGCAATTGAAAAATTATTATAATTATATTCGATTCCAAACTCATGATAAGTCAGATTAATTTCAAAATCAGAATAAACTGCAATTTTATTTCCAGAGCCAAGCGAGCAAACCGAATCTGCACGAGAATTTATTTTCTCGGCAATTGAATTGAACTGGATAAGCTCCATTGATTTTTCAGAAGAAGATTTTATTGCAACTATTGCAAAAAGAACTATTGAAATAATTGAAATAAAAACAAGAAAAAGAATAAGATACTCAAATGTTATTTGCGCTTTCATAAAGATTATCTGCACTTATTGTCAAAACACATTCCTGAAAGACACTGCTCATCGCTAACACAATACTGCCCTTCTTTTGCTTTTGATAGTTCTTTGGCAGAATCAAAAATTGAATCAGCCTGAGATTCTATTTTTTCAGAACCTTTTTGGGCAGTAGAAATTAACTGATATGACACTATTGCAACTATTGCCAGAATTACGGCAATTAAAACAAGCATTTCAGCAGAGAGTTGTCCTTTCATAAATTAATTTAATAGGTATAGATTTAATAGTTTTTTGCTTTGGGAAAATAATGGCCTTATCGGATATAGGACATATCTTCTGAACTACTTTTTGGCACCTCTATTGTCGCCTGTTTGATTTCCTCTTCTATTTTGTTGATTATTTTTTCTCCTTCCTTTGCTTTCTTTTCAAGGCCTGTGAGATCTATTTTGAATTGGAGATATGAAGTTAAAACCTTGACAATATCACGCGCAGATGCAGGGTCGACATATGCCCCGTGTGTTTCTCCAAGAAGGCATATTCCATTGATTCCTTCAAGTGCGCCAAATGTAGGCAGAATGCCTGCTGCGCCAACAATAGAGCCTTTTGCTTTGCCAAAAAGAACATTGTGCTTTTCAAGAAGCGGAATCAGTTTTTTATTTGTGCATAGCCCAAAAACAGAGGAATTGCTTCCAAGTTTTCCACTGCTATACCCTCCAATTGAGATTATTGTTTTTATTCCTATTTTTTTTGAGTATTCTATTATTTTTCCTGCAATTTCATACTGGCCATGTGAGCTAAGCGCCTGAACATCCCCTGTAAGTATTACAAGGTCGTTTTTTCCTGCTTTAACATGATAAAAAGAATTTTTTATTGGTTTTAAAATTCCGTCTGGTTCCATAAAAACCTGATGGGGAAAAAACGGGGAATAGAGCTCTGCAATTTCTTTTCCTTTTAACTGGGCGATCATATAATCTGCAACTGTTTTTCCAATAAGCCCTATGCCTGGAAGCCCTATCATTAAATAAGCATTCTTGAACTTTTTTCTTGTTTTTTCAATTATTTTGGTTTCCTTCAAAAAATTCAATCCTCCATATTCTTTTGTTTTCTTCTGTACCTTCCATAACGATCATTAGGATTAAAAAGAGGTGGGTGCGCATATAATGTTTTCAAATTACAGTGCAATTCATTTAAAGTATATTGATTGCACGCGCTGCAGGTTTTGAGTTTTTTCAAAATCATTCCCTCTTGAATTCAAAACTGCATGCAGATTCTTCTGCTTTTTTTTCAATTTTTGAAATTAATTTTGAAAGCTCTTTTTCACCCTGCTTGTAATCCTTGCATTTAAAAGACATTTTGTATCTTGGCGCTCCAAGATAATGAATATTTAAATTTGGATTTTCCAGTGAAAGAATTTCTTTTATTTTTTCAACTCCATCTGCAGAATAGCAGGAAAGCAGTGCAGTCCCCTCAATAATGAATTCTGATTTTTTTATGCTTGTTTTGGAAACTTTTATTATTTCATCCTTGAGTTTTTTTGGAATTTCCAGTTCTGCAATTATCTTTTCATCCTCATGGCATTCTTCAAACATTGAAAGAACATCTTCAAATTCCTTTTCAATTTTATTTTTTACCTCTTCAAAGGTTTCTTTTGATTTGGAATTTTTTATGGCAAATTCAAGAAGTTTCTGCCCTCGTGTAGCCCTTTTTATGCTGTCGGTTTTTTTTCTTTTTTCATCTTCGGTAACGGATTTAAGGGAGATGTCTATCTGATTTTTATCCGGATCAATATGCGAAACCTTAACAACTATCGTCTGTCCTTCTGAAATAAATTCGTGAATGTTTTTTACCCATCCATTTGAAACTTGTGAAATGTGCAGGAATGCTTCTGTTTTATATTCCGGAAGAGAGCAAAATGCCCCGTAAGGAAGAATCTTTTTTACAATGGCAACAAGTATCTCATCTATTTCTGGAAAATCCGGCAAAATATCACTCCTCTAAAATCTGTGCAACAATAACTGCCGCTCCGCCTGTTGGCTGAAGGATTAATTCTCCGCATGCACACAATATTTTTTTTGTGGAATGGCTGAAAACTTTTTTTTCCTCCCCGCATTTGCATTTTACTTTTATAAATTTACCCATATTTTTTCACCTTTATGCGAATTCTAATTTTTTCAGTGTTCTGCTCCCAAGTATTCTTTCCTGGCTTTTCAGGCAAACAGTGCATTTAAGTACTGCTTTTTGGTGCTTTCCCTGTTTTTTTACTGTTTTTTCTCCTTTACGCTTTCCGCCATAGCCTTTAAGTTTTCTTGCATGCTTTCTGTTTCCAGCAGACATTGATCTTGCCCTTCCCTTACTCACTGCTTTGGCCTTGTGCAATGTATGCTTTCTGCAAAACGGGCAGTATGTTCTAACTTCTTTTGGATATTTCATTCATAAACACCTTCTTATATTTTATAGTGAGCCATTTTTTCTTTTAAAAGCCAATCAACTTCGCTTTTTGGAAGGAGGCGCTCTTCTCCTTTTTTAAAAGGACCATACGATTGTTTGTCTGAGCCGATATATTTCCCAACCTCTTTTTCTATCACAACATTTTGCAACTGCACTTCTCTCCCTTCATCAATAAGGGAACTTTTCCTATGTTCTGAGATTATATTTTGGAGCCTTAAAAAAAGCTCCTGTTCTTTTTGAACAAGCCCTATTTGGGATTTTTCAGAGCGCAGCGCCATAAGCATAATTTTTTCCTCCCTTTTCGATAGAATTATCGAAAGCACCCTTTTTGCGTTTTCATATTCTTTTATTGAAAGGATATTTCCTGATGTTGTTTCCTGTTTTTTTGATTTGAGATATTCTATTGCCTTCGAAAAGAAATCATCTTCAAGTTCTACAAGAGGGCCTCCCTCGAGTTCTTTTTTTTGTATTTCTCTTAATGTAGAATATGAAAGCATAAGTATCGAATAAGATATAGATATAAGGCATTAAAAAGCTTGCTATTTTTTTGCAAGGGATTTCTGGTCTTTTTTGTATTCAGACCAATTTTTCTTTTCTTTTTTTGGATTCTTTCTTTTTACAGGGATTATTTCCGGAAGATTGCTTTTTCTTTTTATTCCAAAAAGTTTCAGAACCCATGCAAAAAAGCCGTCTGCAAAAAGTTTTGCAGGCTTTGCAACAGGAATTAATGGTGCATAAAACGGCTCTTTTTTGGGATTTAGTTTTATTCTCATCGCTGGAGGGCTTACTGGCCCAAAATTATCTCCTTTTTCCTGATTAAGGCAAACTTCACATAATTTTTTACCCTGAAAATAATAAATCACTGTTTCAACAGACCTGCCGCACCTGTCGCATCTTTCTTTTGTTACTGACTGGTCCTGCAATGGTTTTTCTTTTTCAATTTTAGGCTGATGCTGCTCTCTTAAATCCATTATACAGTATGGACAGTACCATTGGCCTGCATACATTTGAAGTTCCAGTCTTGGAAGATACATCCCGCATTTCTGGCACTGGACATTTAATCCATAAAACAGGCAGGAATCGCAGTATGGAAGGCCGTCTGAGCCGTACTGGGTTGAATGTTGGCCGCATCGTATGCATTTCATTAAGGTTTATTTAATGTGAATTAATTTAAAAATCAAAGTGGCTGGAAAGTTATGCTGCTTGCAGAGCAAAGGTATGATTAATATAAAAATCCAAATAGATATAATGGGATTGAATTTCCGGTAATATCCAATCCATCAATAACAATATAATCTGGATTTTGAATAGATGTTTTTGAAACCCCACCTATTTCAAAAATTTTATCTTCGATCATAAAATCAGCTGTTTTTTCTCCTCTTTTAGTTTTAAAATAACAGGAATTGGGGGAATGCATAGTAAAAAACTCTTCTCTTAACCTTCCAATACTTGCGGATGCGAGCCTTTGTCTTGAAAAAAAAGAGGTAAATGGCATCGGAAGAAGCAATTTTGGCTCATTTCTAATCAGTGCATACCCTTTTTTGCACGGATTACAGATGAAAAGCGCTCCGGTTTTTTGAAGATCAGACAGGATATTTATCAGATTATTTTTTGAAATCCCAAGAGCAGAAGAAAGCCTTGAATAATTTAGCTCAAATGAATCGGTAGAAGAAACAAGTATAAAAATTTTAAAAATATCATTTTCAATGTTTGAAGATATATTTCTAAGATATGCAAGATCCACCCTTATTAATTTATTTAGGGAATTTGAAAACTTAAGGTCAAATTCCTTTTGGTCGTATAAAACCCCGCCATAATTAAGGTATTCGTTAAAATATTTATAGGAATTAATACATTTCTTTGAGATTTCTTTTTTATTTAAAATGATATCCTGAATTGAAAGTTTCGGGAATTTCATATCCTTTTTTATAAAAAGATATTCCCTAAAAGAAACCGGAGGAAGATCAAAAATAACTGCTCTTCTTGATAAATCCGCTCCTTTTATAAGTTCAATTGCAGAGGAGCCTGAGAAAAAAACATTTCGTATTCCCTCATCATATAACGTTTTTAGGGAGTATGTCCAATCTTTTTGGCTTTGGATTTCATCTATAAAAAAGGAATCAAAACCATTATCTTTTGCATATTTTATTATATCATATATAGAAGTATTTCTTAGATAAATTGCATCTGCTGAAAGATATAGGGGATTTTTACTTTCTTTTGCAATTTGCAAAAGAAGAGTTGTTTTTCCAACGCCTCGCAATCCTTTTATTCCTACATAATAATCTGTTGGATTTAAAATTCTCTCCCAAATTTCTCTTTTTTTTTGAAATAATTGAATATTTTGGAGTGCTTTTTGACTTTCCAAAACAACTTTTGAAAATAATGAAAGTTCCATAAAAATAATATTATAGAAAAGATTTAAATATTTATTGCATTTTGTTCATTTAAAAGAACATATTGCATGCATTGTGTTCATTATTAAAAACATAATGTATTTGTATTTTGTTAAACTAAATTTACAATAAGCATGTATTTTGTTAAATTGATTTTACAATCAGTATAAAAATCCAAATAGATATAACGGAATTGTTTTTTCCTCTATTATTGTTGAATCTTTTACCAAATAATCCGGATTTTGATTTAAGGATTTGCTTTCTCCTCCGATTTCAAATCTTTTTCCTTCAAAAAGAAAATCAGGGATTTTTTTTCCTCTCTTTGTTTTGAAATAACATATATTTCTAGTGTGAAATGTAAAAAATTCCTCCCTTAAAGAACCAATGTCAGATTGTCTGAAAAGCGAAGAACAAAAATACTCTCTTAGTGGAAATGAAAGATAGATTTTTGGTTCTTTTCTTATTTGTGCTTTTCCGCATGGAAAAATTGGAATTATGACCCCAAGCTTGAAAAGATCATCGATAAGTTTTATTAAAGTTGGTTTGGTTATTGATATTTTTGAAGATAAAGACGAATAGTTAACTTCTCCTGCAGGAGAAATCGCAATCCACGAAAGAATTTTCAATATATCATTTTCAAGGGAGAGATTAACTGTTCTGAGGTATTCTAGATCCCAATGAATTATTTTATTTATTATGCCCTCAATTGATTTATAGAGGTAAGATTGGTCTCCTTGTGGAAGGATTAATCCTCCGAATTTATAGTACTCCTGAAGATATTCATTTAGTTTTGAGGTTTTGGTGATTAATTTTTTTCGTTTTTCAAAGTCTAAAAGTTCTTTAAGGGTTATTGTCTTTAGATTTTCAAATCCTTTTTTTATTTCTAAAAATTCCCTAAATGATAGTGGATTTAGGCTAAATAAAAGCGCTCTTCTCGAAAGATCTGCGCCTTTTTTTAGCTGAATTGCAGACGAACCTGAGAAAAAAATTCTTGAAAGATTTTCATCATAAATTGTTTTTAAGTCCTGTTCCCAGTTTTGTTTGTAATGGATTTCATCTATGAAAATATTTTTGTAATTTTTTGATGAAAGATATTTAACTATTTCATATAAAGAGTATTCTCTTAAAATTGAGGAATCTGCTGAAAAATAAACTGAATTCTCAAACTCATTTGAAAGCTGTGTTAACATAATTGTTTTTCCTATTCCCCTAAGACCTGAAATCCCTGCAAAATATTCTTTAGGGGTATTCTTTATCAGTTGATATAAGTATCTTTTTTTTGGATAATTTAATGCATTTGATTTTTGATTTTCGCTTGTTATAATTAATTCTGAAAATATTTTTTCATCCATAGGTAATAACTGGATTAAAAGAATTTAAAAATATTTGTATTTTGTTAAACTGAATTTACAATAAGCATGTATTTTGTTAAATTGATTTTACAAATAGAATCTTAAAATAAAAAAAAGAAAAAAAGAAAAAAAACTTCAGTTCGTTTTCAAAGATGCAAGGAACTGCTCGGTTGCAGTTAAGGTATCTGCTGCTGTATAACCTGCAACTACAATTTTGTTGCCTACTTGGGTTACTACAACATCACCTGCTGCTTTGAGCTCAAAGGTTCCGTCTGCTCCTGCTGCTGCAGTTACTTTGTTTACTAATGGTCCTCCAACAGTAATTAAAGTTCCTGCTGCTTCACCAGAGTCTAATACCACAAGGTCCACGCTTCCAGTGTATGGGGTGGATGCTGAAAGGGTTGCTCCTACATTTTCACCCTTTGCATTTTTGAGGTATGCTGTTGCATCTCCGGATACTGCACAGACTGGGGTTCCTGCTGCTCCTGTTGCGCAGGTTCCTGTTGCCTTGATTTCAACGACCTTTACTTTTACATCAGATCCTGGAACTGCTGCTTCCTCTCCTTCTTTTAAGTTGGAGAGTCTGACTGCATTTGTGCTGATATCACTTTCCTCTACTGATGCTAAAGTTACTTGTGCGTGTGCAACATCATTTGCAATTCTAAATTTCACGCTTGTGTCATCAATTGCAACAAATTTGGAACCTCTTTCAGAGATATAACCTTCTTCAACAGTGCCGTTTGCAGTGTATGCAGGACCTGCATGTATTGAGTAAACATAGTCCTTTTTAAGCAAAGTAGTATCTGTTGCATCATAGTTAAATGTTGATGATGCTCCAGAATAGTTTACTCCGAAAATGAGTCTTTCTGGCATGTTTGCAGACTCACCTTCACCTGCATCTTCTGAAATTCCAATTAAGAAGGTTGTTTTACCAACACTTGCCCAATCTGTATTCAAGCCTAAGGTTGTGTTTGCAAAGGTTATGTTATTAAATACTCTAATAACTCCACCTTGTGTCCAAGAACTTGATGCTCCTGCAAAGTCCCATTTTACATCTGTATAACCAGTACCTTCAGAATTGTTTTGTACAACATAGTAGCTGCTAGATGAAGTACCTGACTTCATTACTACAGAACCTTGGTCATATTGTGCTCCGCTGTCACATTGAATTGCTCCAGCTCCACTTGCATTTAATGCAATGTAGAATTCCTTGTCATAACCTGCCAAAGTCGTACCTGGGGTTACCGGGCTTTCTGCACTTGATGCATCAAAGTTGTATCCTGTCGGGCCAACCACTTTTGCATATGGCGCTGTTATGTTACATTTTGCAGTTGCGTTAATTGAGACTTGTTTTTGAGATTCTCTTTCCATTGTAAAGGTTAAAGATTCCCTGCTTGAGTCATCAATATCAAGACCTGCAAAGGTTAATTGCCATGCAACTGGTGATTGTACTACTGGAACTGCAAGACCTGGTGTCCAATCTGAATCGCCCAAAAGGCTGTCTACTTCATCAGACCAAAGAATTATGCTTCTTAAGTGGTCTGGTGCTGTTTCAGATGAGGTTGCACCTTTGTTCTTCCATCCCAAAGACACTTTCCAATAGTTGTTGTTATCAAGATCTGGGTCAAGGTCTGCATTATCCTCTAATTTTAATTCATCAGAGAATATTGCCAAATCAGCCCATGTTGCACCAAAGGTATAACCTGGAGCTGTTTTATATACATGAACCTTGTAAGTTCCGTATCCTGTAACTGCAACATCTGTTGTTGAGCTTGGATTTATTTGTGTTTTTGTCAATGGCTCTGTTTGGCCTTCTGCGTATACACTCACAATGGCAGGGTGGACATTACTTGCACCAGTACCAAGTGAAACATCGTCAAGGACGAATTTAAGGTCACCAACAGTTAGGTATTCACCTTTGTTTAATACACCATTTACACTCTCTTTTGCAAGCTTAACATACCCTCCGGGTGCAACTCTTTGCTCTGTTGTCAAAGTTCCATCATCTGATGGGGCTGACATTTCACTTATAATCCAGCTTTCACCCAAAAACATTACCTGTACTTTATGGGTTTCTGTTTTATAGGTGTCATCACATGTTCCATATAAGGATGTGTTTGTTGCCTGTGTACAAATTGGAATACCAAGATCATTGGATCCTCCAGAGAATTTCAAGGAATACTCAAGTATTGGTGCATTCAAAACAAGGTTGTCTGCAGATTCTTGGTATTTTACATAACCACCCAAAGATTCTGAACCAATCCAAAAGTTTTGTACTTCCTTATATTCTGCTGTTGCATCTTCATCTTTAACAGTATAATCCACCATTGGAGTAAACTGTGAGCTTCCTATCCTGTATAAATAAGTTGCACTTGATGCACTTGTTAGATAACTACCTGCACCATCGCTGTTTGGGTTTGCAATTGTAGATGTTTCTGCATTGCTCAACGTATATGCATTATTTGAGGATGTTCCTCTGTCAAGCAAAGTTCTATCAATGTAGTCACCAACCAGGGAATTTAATGTGTAACTTCCTGTTTTTGTTGCTCCCGGTACAGTTACATCCAAAGTTACAGATTTATCTGTAATTGTGCATGCGCCTGCTCCTGATGCAGTACAAGTTACATCACCAACTGTTGCGGTATATGTATCTGTCTTATAGGCTTCTTTTGCAAGGTATGAAGCAATTTTTGCTGCTGCAACACCATCAGATGCCTGTGCGCTTTCTCCAACAACTACTTTTACAAGTGGTTGTCCTGATTCTGTAACCAGCTGGGTGTCTCCAAAATGGAGTGGCCCTGCAAATGCTACAGAACTTGCCAATAAAGTTGCTCCTGCAACAATGGCTCCTATTCTCTTAAGGTTTACACCTTTCATTCATATACACCTCATATTTTTTCTCTATCGCCTATATAGGGGCCTGTTGATAACGACTATGACGATAGATACTGACAATCTGCAAGAGATTCTTGCAAATTGCTTGCCCCCAATACTCAAAGATACAGCCAATCTCTGAGGCTGCGTGCAAAGAGTAGTAACTCTTGCAACGCAACTATTTGAATTTTAAACAGAAGGTTTATAAATCTTGCTTGGAAGTATAAACAAAAGTTTATACTAAACTCAAACTGATTCGCTAAAAAGCGAAGTTTTAGTTCGTGAATTGGCGTATTTTTATAGTTTTGTTTATTTCTATATAATTATAAATTATTTATATAAGATAAAGTATTTATAGCTATTTGTTTCTTTTCTTTGAAAGATACATGGAATCTTTTTTTGTCTTTTCAAGATTTGAGTATTCAATTTGTCCAAGATTAATTATTCCATTTTTATCAATATTTTTCATTTTATGGAATTGTATAGGATAAGGATAAGAATCTAAGATCTTTGATACAACTCTTCCCCGCCAATATTTTTTTGAAGGTGTTATTTTTTCTATTGTTTTACTTACTTTATTATTTATAATATCAAAACCTGAAAATTATGGAAAAGTTTATAAATCAACATCAGCTAGTGCTATTTAATTGCACTAGCAAAGGTTGGCTAAATTTCAATTTCCATTCCATCACAGGCAATTTCTGTTTTTGGGAATATTTTTTTTGCCTCGGACAATAATTCTTTTTCATTTTTATATCTCGGGCTTATGTGGGTTAAAATCAATTGTGAGGCTTTGCAGGATTTTGCAATCTTTGCAGCTTCAAGAGAAGTTGAATGATTTGATTTTTCTGATTCAGCTGTGTTTTTTGAAAGATAGGTTGCCTCGTGAATTAGAAGGTCTGCATTTTTGGAATGTTTGATTAATTCTTTCGAGGGCCTTGTATCTCCGGAATAGATTATTGTTTTTCCTTTTTTAATCCATGAAACATCTTTTAGGCTTATTTTCTTTTTTCCAATCCTTACAAATCCTTTTTCCTGAATTTCCCTAAATAAAGGGCCAAGTATTCCAAGGGATTTTGCTTTTTTTTCATAAAATTTTATCCTGTCTTTTTCTTTGATTAAAAATCCGAATGAGTTTTCTATGTGCTCAACTTTAAATGCATGAATTTCATAATCCCTGTTTTCATAGATCTTTCCTTCCTTTAAATGGACCAATTCGATATTTTTATTTTTTAATTCCAAATTATACGGGGCAAAAATTCTTATTTTTTTATTTTTAAGGATAAGCTTATAGGTTTCCAAAAGCCCAAATAAACCTAAGTAATGGTCCAGATGCAGGTGGGTTATAAAAATTGAGTTTATGCTTCCATATGGAATTTTAAAATTCATCATCTGTCTTTGGGTTCCTTCCCCGCAGTCAAATAAAATCCATTCGTTTATATGTATTGCAATCGAGGGCATCCCTCTTTCTTTTGAAGGAACTGCTCCTGAGGTTCCAAGGAAAATAATTTTCATAATGGAGTTTTGGGTGGATAAATTATTAAAGAGTAAATATCGCTTTTGTAAATAATGGATCGCAGGAAAAATATGCACTATTTCTTTTTTCAATAAAGGAATGCTTTTCAAGTTCATTCACGGCAGTATTGAAAGAATTGTCATTTAATTTTTTTCTTAGCGATTTTTCACAAATAAATTTTAGTTCTGACCAGTTTTTATTATCTGCGTATTTTATTATCTCCTTATATAGCTTGGGATTTCTTTTTTTGGAAAGAAAATGAAGGATTTCAGATGCTGATATTTTAACTGCCATGTTAATGGTCTCCCTGAGGGCATTTTTCTTTTTCACAACTGCAAAATTATACCCAAACATTGCAAGCCAGCCAATAAGTCCGCCAAGCTCATTTAAAACAGGAAATAATTCATCATCAGATATTTTTATTTTCAGTTCCCTAAAACCATGGGACAAAAATTCAAATCCTTTATTATTATCAAGCCGTTTCATATCTATAGAGTATATATTTCTTCCAAATAAGGAATGTTCTGAATCATCTAATCCGAGAATTTCATTTATAAGGCCGACTTCACTTCCTGAAATAATAAATGAAATGTTGCTAAAACGGTCATAACAATAAGAAATGAAATTTGAAAGTTTTTTTCCATCTGTTCTTTGAGCTTCATCTATAAATATATGTAAGTGTTCTGATTTTTTTAGAAGGTTTTCAAATTCCAGGATTCCTTCTTTCAAATTAAGCTTAAACCCAAGGCCAAGCGCAGAAAAATTAACACTATCTATCTTTCCAAATATCCCATTATTTTTCTGGGATAAGAATAGGGAGATCATTTTGATTATGTCATCTTGCGGATCTTTTAATATTCTTCCATCAATCCATATCCTTTTATGTTTGGGAATCTCATTAAAAACCACACTCATAAGGCTGGTTTTTCCAACTCGCCTTACTCCCTTTATGGCAATTATTTTCTCCTTTCGTTCTATTGCTTTTTTTAGGTCAAGATACTGATACTCGTAATTGAAAAAATCCTCTTTTTTGCTTTTGGGTGCAACATCAAAATACATATAAATATATATGGGGAAAGATTTATAAAGTTAAGCTAACTTAAGTTTATTTCTTTTATTATACTAATTGGACTTAATTTAATTCTATTATTTAAGTTAAGCCAACTTAAGTTTTATCTTTACTTTATTGCACAATCAATGACCGGTAAAAGTTATTCCTTGGAAGGATGATAAAATTCTAATTTATGTTCCTTTATTATTTGGGCACTCTCAAAACCTTGCAAAACTTTTCCAAACCTGCTTCTAAAAGAATTTATGAATTCATCCAATTCTTTTGAATCCTTAACCTCAACCTCAATGTCTAAATCGTGGCTTCCTATAGTTTTTGGCAGGTATAGGATATGTTCGTTCATATTTGCAAAAGCAACAATATCTCGCCATATTTTTGAATCAAGATTTCTAAACTTAAAGGCAATCAAATAACTTTCATAACCGATTCTTTCTAGGTCCAAACTAATCTTATAGCCTTGTATCAATTGCTTTTTTTCCATATTTTTTATTCTCATTCTTACTGCTTCCGGAGAGATGCCAACTCTTTTCGAGATATTGACTAATTTTTCTCTGGAATTTTGCCGGAGCAAATCCAATATCTTAAGGTCTAATGGGTTTAGTTTTATTGTTTTAAATTTTCCTCCGTATTCAAGTGCAACCTTTTTTTCTCCCGGCCAAAGATAGGCCCGGTTAAATACTATTCCGCATTCAAGCATATTTACCATTCTCGTAAGAATGTATTCACTAAAATGGTCCATAAATTCTCTTAAAAATTCTCCAAATTCCCTTACATTTTGTGCATGATAGCTAAACATGAGGTCCCACCTGCCGCGGCTTGAAACAACCCAAAAAGAATTTTGATGTTTTTTAAGATAATCTAATATCTTCTGTTCAATATCTACATCAGTATTTTGAAGCTGCAAATATACCTTAAAATGTTCATATCCGATAAGTATGGGGTTTGTGGCTAATTGAAATTCCTTTATTATTCCTCTTGAAACAAGTTTTTCTATCCGATGTTCTACGGCAGGTTTTGAAAGTCTGACCATTTTTGATATTTTTGAGGTTGGCATTCGTGCATTAATATCCAACAGATATAGAATATGCCTGTCTATATCATCGAGGTTATATATTGCCATAAGTTACTTTTAGCAATAAAAATTTAAATATCTTTTGTTTTTGTAAGGTTTTTTGTCAAAAACATTTATTTATTCAAAAAAATATAATTAAATTGTGAAAGAATTGGATTTTAGAAAACTACATAAAGAAGATACAGCTGGCCTAGAGGCGGTTATGCGTAAAAATTGCAGCAAATTTGAGTATGCCGCAGGCAGGAGTATTGCAGATGAAAAGGAAGGAAAATACTCTGAAATCCAATTTTATTCCAATAAGATAAATAAAAAAGACTGGGAAAATTTCTTTAAAATACTAATAACACAGGATGTGCCTTTTTTTGACTCCTTAAACCTTAGTATGGTTGTGCCAAGGAATTCAATAGAGTTAGTCATTAAAAAAAATGCAAATACAATAAGAATTTATTTGAAAAATCAGGGTAAAATACAACAGGACATCTCTTCATTAATTTTTCCGCTTAAACTAAAGGAACGCTGTAATATATATAAAGAAGGGGGATTTGCCTTAGGGTTGAAGATAATAAGAAGCCTTGACCTTTTTAGTTTTTTGGTAAAGGAGGATGTAAATGAGATAAGTTTAAGCATAAGGCCTTTCCTTGGAAGATATCTCGGGATTGCAAAATCAACAAATACAGATGGTTCAAAAAAAATTATGTTTTTAACAAACCCTGCAAAATTTTTAGAGATAAATTTGGAGAGCAATCCCTCATTTTATATGGAACTAATAGACAAACCACTCCTTAAATCTGTTTATATCGATTCAGAAGAGCCGATATTTGAATCAAAGGGAATACGCATAGGAATTGATAATTTTGATGCATTGAAGCATTCTTTAATTGTAGGCATGTCTGGAAGCGGAAAAAGCAAATTCATCTACATATTAAGCAGGGCAATAAAAAGAAAGTATGGAAGAAACGCAAAAATTATTTTAATAGATCCGCAGGGAGAATTCTCAAAAATGATGGAAAAGGATGCAACAATAATTGATTTTAAAAACAAGTATATTGAGCCACTCGAAGTTGGAAAAAGCGACAGTCCGATGACCACCCAATTAGTTGAAGATCTGATAATGTCGATAATAGGTGAAAAAAACAAGTATGCAGACAGGGTTTTGTTTTATTCAATTCACCTGCTTTCAAGCATAGGCAAACTGGACCTTATAACACTAAGCAAACTTTTAACAGACGGACCTGCCAGAATGCAGTATTTAAATGAAAGTAAAAATGAGGAAGTAAAAAGATTTTTTTCAACTGAATTTGATGACATTTATATGAATCATTTCAACGATGCTGTTTTACCCATATTAAATTTTGTAGGTGAATATGAGTTATACATGGGCAAAAAATCAAAAGCTGTTTCGTTGTTAGAAACAATAGAAAAAAGCGAAATATTGGTTATTTCATTTGACCCGCATTTTTTTGGAAGAAAAATGATAAAATTTCTTGCCGGAGCAGTAATACAGCAAATGTATATTTTGGCCATAACTGAAAAATTCAAAGACCCACATATTCTAATAGTTGATGAATTTCCAATAGTTGAAAATTCCGTTGTCAAGAATATTCATGCTGAAACAAGAAAATTCAACCTCCACCTTTATTTATCCATGCAGTATCTAAATCAGCTAAAAAAAGATATAACCGACAGTATCCTTACAAATGTATATAACTATATTATATTTAAGTGCAATAGGAAGGATGCATCAATAATAAGTTCAATGATGGATATAAAAGTCGAAGAATATTTTAAAAAGCAGCGGCAGCCTTCGGAACTGGAAGAAGAAAAAAAAGATTTATTTGTTAATTTGCTTGCGCAGGAATGTGTGGTCAGGTTATTTGACGGAAATAAACACCTAATGCCCATGCGGGTGAAAGTAACGGACATTAAAAAATGGAAAAACCTAGAATTGCCATACCTATTGGAAGTTGCAAAACCAATTGAAAAATGCAATCTTTCTGAATTCAAAAAAGATGATTATGAACTGATCAGGTGAAACTATGGAAAAATTAAATCAGGCGTTTAAGTCGACATGCATTGCTCTTTTGGGCTCTGAGATTGGAGAATTGGAAGAATTTAGGGAATATTTAACTGAAATGGTCCCATGCCCAATGAAGGTTAAATCTTTTGCAACCGGAAAAACCATTTTTCTTTCTCAGCAATATTATTCAAAAAATGCAAATTTTCTGGAATTGGAAAATCTTTCCAAGATAAAGCAAAAACTGGATATAAATGAAATAAAGGATCTGGACTCTCTTTTAAATTCCGTAAAGGAAAATTTCAGTTATTGCGGAAACAATAATATAGGAAACTGCATGGAAGTTGAAAATTCCGATTCCTGTCAGGATGGGGCATATATTTTAAACTCCCATCAGCTGCTTGGTGGAAAATATGTTGCCTATTCACATGGAATAAGAAAAAGTGAATATGTTTTTGGGTCTGTGTGGTCTGGGGAAGTGGGGTTTCTAATTAGATGTCATGGGCTATTTTTTTCAAGAAGCTGTTATGAAAGCTATTTATCCACCAAGTCAATGAATCTTTATTTTTCATTCAACTGTTGGGGATGTTCTGAAATGTTTTTATCATTTAACCAGGTTTCAAAAAAATATTGCATTGGAAATCTGGAGCTTGAAAAAGAAAAATATTTTTCTTTGAAAACAAAACTTATCGCAGAAATAACTGAAGACCTGAAGAAAAGCAAAAAATTCCCTTCATTATTTGAATTTTGTTTTGGTGGTGATAAAAATGAATGAGTTTGATAAGGCTTTTGAAACAACAACAAAAATACTTTTTGAAAAATCACTTTCCCCTTTGGATGATTATTCGAAATGGCTTGAGAAGAGAATACCAAAAGCAAAAAATTACAAATCAGCATTAAGCACTAGCGAAGTTCAGATCAGGGATTATTATTTTTTCAATAAAATTCCAAAAGACAGGGTAGCAGTATTTGAAGAGCTAAATGCTCTAGGCAACAAGAAAATTAACATTGATGATGGAATGCACCTTAAAAGATTAAAAGAACAAATAAGAGATGTTGCCTATTTTGTTCCGGATTTTAAGCAGGGAAAAAATATAAATGTGATAAAAACAACGGCACATATCAATTGCATAAATGTATATAATGCCTTTGACACTTTTTGGCTGAAAAATTCGGCGTATGTATTTTCCGCTTTTGGAGAGGGCTTATTTGGATCATACAGATTATTGGATTCCAAATTCTGCATTCACTGCTATAATGTGGCAAATATAACCTCGTGTTTTGAGGTGGACAGCGCAAAAAACTGCAGCAATTCAATGTTTTGCCATAATGCAGAAAACCTTCATGATTGCTTATTTTGTTTTAATTCAAAAAATCTCAAATATGCAATCGGAAATCTCGAGGTGGGGCGGGAAAAATATTTGGAGATAAAAAAAGAGCTTGTTGATAGAATACTTGAAAACCTGGATAACAAACGGGATTTTGAGATTGATATTTACAATTGTTTGGGAAAATGAAAAAATTATTTTCAACTAAATCTTTTTATTTTTCTTTGCCCAGAGAACAATTAGCGCGTGAAATTCATTATAGATTTTAGCAGATTTTGGAAGATTGGATTGGAAAAATAACCTGTAATCATCATAAGTTTTCCCTTCGAATAAAGAATAATACCTGCAGAATCTTTTTGTGTATGAATCGATTACAAAAATTGGCTTATTGAATGCATAAAGGATTATTGAGTCTGCAGTTTCAGGGCCGATTCCTTTTACAGATAAAAGTTCTTCTCTTAATTTCTCAATTGAAAGATTTTTGTTTTTTATTTTCAAATATTTTTTTGTTAGTTCTTTCAGCCGAGATGCCTTTTGGTTGTAAAATCCTGCTGGCCGGATTAATTTTTTTAGTTTTTCCAGATTAATGGAAAGTATTTTTTTTGGTATTAGAACTTTTTCTTTCTTTAAGTTTGAGATTGCCTTTTCAACATTTTTCCAGTTTGTGTTTTGGGTTAATAATGCTCCGACAACAATTTCATAGTTTGAATCAGCAGGCCACCAGCCCTGTTTTCCGTATTTTTTTAATAAATATCTGTAATGGGATATTATTTTCATCAAAATAGTTAATTGGAGTGCATTTATTATACTTATCTGTTCAAATAAAGAATTACGGATCCATAGTCCAGAGTATATCTGATGTTTCAGTTATACGGATAATGGTTAAGACGCCACTCTCACACAGTGGAGATCACCGGTTCAAATCCCATTACTTTTCAAACTTTGGCCTAAAATCTTGGGCAAAAGTAAAGGGTTTGGTCAAAAACCCATGCGATTTTTCTTCAAAACGGAAAACTCAAAACTGGAAACTGAAAATCCGGTTGGATCCATATTAAAACAATCAGGTTAAAATATTTGAAAAAATGAGGTAATGATATGAAAATGATAAGACCATACAATTCAAGAAAAAAAGTTTCGAACAAAAATAAGCACCGTGATCCATTAGAAGACAGAATGCCAATATGGGTAAAAAGCCCTGCGGCTTTTTGGGGAGATGTATCGCCTCTTCGAGCGAGAGGTATTGCACATCCATTGGTATGTTTCATAGAGAAATATCCAGATGCAAAAGCAAGAGCTGCAAGATATGCAAGTATAGAGATATTATCTGAATTGGTCTTAAAAGATAAAACAAACGAAACTGATGCATTGATAACAGTTGCAATAAAATCCACTAATAGTTCTGCAAGAAAAAAATCAATAACGCTTCTTGAAAACGACAAAGATGCTCTTTTGAATATAGCTGTGAATGCAAAATACAGGGATTCGGAAAGTTGTGCAAGAGTAAAACTTGCAACAAAATATGGGGTATATCTTTCTTTCAAGAAAGACGGAACAGTTGAACAAATCAGAATTGATTTGCCTACTTATGGAAAAACCGCACATGCAGATGGAAATACAGTTAGAATTTGTGATCAGGATTTAAAGTACTATACAGTATAAAAGAAAAAAAAAGAAAAAATTATGCCAGGATATCTAATCCTGAACCGAAAGATGAAAGATCAACTGTTTCATCTTTTTCTTCAAATGGCATTCCAAGAACAGATGCTCCTTTTACTCCGGTAACAATTGCAACTATTTCCAATTTACCTTCATAATTTTGCATAATTCTTGCTCCCCACTTGACATTTGCCTCAGAGTCCATTCTCTCGGTAATTATCTCTCCAGCTTTTATTGCATCTCCAAGGGTTAAATCAGAGCCTCCGGTTATGTGGATAATTGCTCCTTTTGCTCCTTCGAAATCAACATCTAAAAGCCTGTTTTTAATTACTCCTTCTGCAGCGCCGCTTACTCTGTCTGTTCCTTTTCCTTCTCCAACTGCAATAAAGCCGACTCCTCCTCCCTGCATGATTGCCCTTACATCTGCAAAGTCAATGTTAATTAAGGAAGGCTGGGTAATTGTCCAAACAAGTCCTGAAATTGCCCTTGATAAAATTTCATCTGCAACTGCAAACGCCTCTGCCATTGGCAGGTTTGGAACTAATTTAACTAACCTGTTATTATCCAAAATAATTACTGAATCACAGTTCTTTCTAAGCTTTGCAATTCCTTCATCAGCCCTTTTCTTTCTTGCTCTTTCGAGTGCAAATGGATAGGTTACCATTGCAACAACAATTGCACCTTGTTCTTTTGCAATCTGGGAAACAACTGGAGCTGCTCCTCCTCCTGTTCCTCCGCCCATACCTGCGCAAACGAATACTAAATGGGCGCCTTCAAGCTCTTTTTCAATTAACTGCCTGTCGACTTCTGCACATTTTTCTCCGACTTCAGCGTATCCTCCGGCACCAAGGCCTTTAGTAACGCTTTTACCAATCAGAACTTTTTTAGATCGTTCGTGAACGATGTTTAAGTGCTGTTTGTCCGTGTTAACTGCAACAAGATCTGTGCCTTTAACTCCGGATTTAATCAGTCTATTCACTGTATTATTTCCTGCACCACCGACACCGACAGTTACAATTTTTATCTGCTCTGAACTGAACTGGTCTTCATTTTCAGAGGCTGGCTCTACTCCTTTTTCACATACCACAGATTTTACCAAATCATCCATACATAATACACCTTTTTGTATCACGAAAATAATCGTGATTATAGGTCCATCCAATTTTAGAGGACCTTGGGAGGTATCTATTCTCTGAAAAATGAGATTTAAATAGTTAATCTTTATCGAATAAGAAATTAGAACATAAAAGTTTATTTAAAATTACTTATATTCTGGTTACGAGGAAGATTTTTAAATGTATTTAGTAAATGTATTTACTATGGTAAGGGTAATAACTATACGCGATGATGTTTATGCTGATTTATATCGGCTAAAAAAATCAAAGGATATGAGTTTTAGTCAGATAATCGAGTATCTTATAAAAGAGCGGGAAGGAAAAACAAAAGATGTTATTTCCTTTGCAGGAAGCATTGACAAAGAGGACATCGACAGAAAAGCAAGAGAAAAAGTAAGGCAGGAATTTGAGTGGGGTGGATGAAAAAATGGAAAAAATATGTCTTGATAGCTGCGCAGCGCTTGAATTCCTAAAAGGTGAGCCTACAATTGTTGAGAAAATAAAATATTATTCAGATGAAGAGATATGTATAACCACTCCGACTATTTTTGAACTTATGATAAGCGTAAGAAAAACAGAGATAGTCGATCAGTTTGTAAAAAATATTACAACTTTTCCATTTAATGAAAGTTCTGGGATAATTGCATCAAGAGTTTATAAGGAGTTAAAAGAAATCGGGATTTTTCATCCTGTAAAAAATATAATAAATGCTGCAATATGCATAGATAATAATGCCTTTTTGTTTACAACTCAGAGAAAGAATTATGAGAAAATAAGAAGATTAAAGTTGGTTTAGGAAAAAAAACTGTAGAATTAGTGTTGCAGTTACTATTTAAAAATGTTTTGTTGCATAACTTGTATTAAGGTGCACTTATGAAAACAAAGAAAAGAATTAAAGTTATAGGAGAGGAAGCAAAAAAAGATAGAAAAAAAACAGGCAAACTCTCTGGTTTAGTTGAAACAATTATTCCAATTAGCAGAGATACTGCTCTTAATGCTCTTAGTGGCAAGAATACATCTTTGAAAGAAGCAATTGGCGAAAGTGTTGAAAATGTATTTTTAGCATCCTTGCATGAAAATGGCACTATGAAAGTATTGGAAGGTTTAGCTGGAGAAACAATTCAAGAAATAAACGGATTTTATAAAACTAGTGAAAGATTAGAGGGAATTCGGTTAGAGATTTTAGATCTTACAGAGAAACTGGAGAAATTTAGAAAGGGAGAAACAGTACAAGAATTGTTAGGATTACAAGAAAGAATTACACAACTAAAAACAGACTTGAAAGAAGTGAATAGAGCAGTATATAATGTCCAACAAGAAATAAAAGAAATGAAAAATACAGCTTCTGAAATGGAGAAAAATTTGGAAAAAAGAAGAGCCTTAGCTTCACTTTACAGAAATTTAAATGTAAATGAAAACAAGCAAGAAGGCTATGAAATAGGAGTCATTCTTGCAAAAATAAGTAATATGGAGAACGAATTGAAGGGAATCCCAACTGTTGATGAAATTTCATCCAAATTAACTGAAATTAACGGGAAAATAGGAACGAAAGAGAAAGAATTGGAAACCCATAATAATACAGTAAATTTGATCAAAAAAGATTTAGAAGAATATGGGAAGATGGAGAAAAATTTCGAAAAAAATCTTGTAGAAAAAATTAATGAAAAAAGAGGAGATTTTAATTGCGAAGTTAAAAGATTGCAACTAGAACGAGATAGCAACATTATGGACGAAGTAATGGGAGGATTAGAGGCAATCGCAAGAGCAGTGAAAGAAAGGGTAGATGATATAATTAATCGTCTAAACAAAGGGAGTGATTAAAAATGGTAAAAACTCGATTAGGCAGATTACAGGAACTGTTGGATGCAGAGAAAACTAAGGTTACTGCAGAATCTAAAATTATAATCCCTGAAGAAACACAACCTTTTGAAATTAACATTGAAGAAAGGCCAGCGGAAGAACAGACAGAACAATTAAAAATAAACGAATCTGATGTTTTTACTAAAGAAGGTATTCCACAACCACCTCCAACTCCTGAAGAAACACAAGGAAATGATAATGAACCAGAGATACTTGAAGAAATAGTTATGGATTCTGCAGTGGAAAAATCAGAAACTCCAGAAGAGGCATTGGACAGAGAAATAGGAGAGATGGCAAAACTAGCAAAGGAAGAATTAGAAGATGAGAGTGAAAAAATTGAACCTGAAGAGGAGTATTTTGATTCAAATATAGTATTACAAGTATTGAACAAAAAAGATGGGAAAACAGTAGATGCAAACGAAGTAATTGAACTAACAGAAAAACATGGAAAAGAATTTATAGTAAATTTTTTAATACAAGAATTTAAATTACAGCGTGTTTCCGAAGAAAATATTGAAGATGCATTGGCAGAAATAGCAAAAAGAGATGATAGTACTTTTCAAAGGATAATTAATAAAATAGGAGGTGAATCCTGGATTACCAGTGTTTGTTGTATAGAGACACTTGGCAAGATAGGAGATAATAGAGCAATAGAGCCGTTGCAGAAAATAATTGAGGAAGGAGGGGATACTCTAAAACTATACTGTACGGACGCATTAGAAAATATAGCTAACGCCACGAAAAACGAGGGAGTAGACGAAACATCTGATGATAAGATTTATAATCAGCTACACGATTTATTAGAAAATGGAATACCAGATAAAATACCAGAAGACCTTGGAATAGATGAAATACGAGTTTTAAAAAGAATAATATTGGATAACTCAGAAGAATTAGAATTGAGGGAAGATGCCATACATTTATTAAACAGTATAGATCGGTCAAATGCAGTAGAACTTTTAAAATCAATAGTAGCAGATAAAGAAAATGATTTAAAATGGAGGGCAACATGCATATGGAAACTATCTGATATAGATGAACCAACTGTTGTAAAATTTTTAAAAGAAATATTAATGGATGGCAACGAAAATTTAGAATTTAAACAAGATATTATAAATATACTAAGACATTATTATGAACCAGGTACAGTAGAACTTTTAAAAGAAATAATAGTAAATAAAAAAGAAGATCTAGAATTTAGAACAACAAGTATGTGGATTTTAGAAGATAAGGATGTTAAAGGTACATTAAAATTTTTAGAAGAAATAATGGAAACGGAAGAAAATGAAGATTTTAAATATAACTGTCGCTTTGCAATAAAAAGATTACAACAAAAAGAATCTGAAAGAGAAGAAACCAGAAAACCAGATGAAGATGAAGTTGATGGGAGAGAAATACATGATACTTTGGAAATGCCTGTTATGCCGGAAATAAAACCTGAAAAAACAAAATATGAATTAAGAGCAGAAGAACTGTTAAAAAAACTAGAAGAATTGGGCAGTCATTCAGGTAATCATAAACAGTGTCTGAAACTATCAAAAAAATTAGCCAAACTTGCAAAAAAAGATCATACTGCTTTCAAAAAATTAGCAGAAAATGCAAAAGATGAATCAAACAGAATAAGATATTGGTGCATACGATCATTGTGTTTTATAAATGATCCCAAAGTAGCAGAAGAACTAATTAATGCTGCAGATATACCAAACAAAACAGCAATAACAGCTATTATAGATGCACTGGCAAAACTAGCCAAAAAGTATGATAAAGTCTTTAATACATTAATAATAGATTTGATAAGTCATAACAAGGATCGTTCCAAAATGATTTGCGCTGATGTATTAGGCCAGATGGACGATCCAAGAGCAGCAAATGCATTACTATTAAAGTTAAATAGTGATATTTATCCATCCTGTGCAATAGCATTGGGTAAGATAGGAGATAATAGAGCAGTAGAACCATTAAAAAAAGGATTGGCCAGTGATGACCCAGCTAAAAAATGGGCATCCATGCTTGCATTGGAGAAGATAAAAACTAAAGAAGCCATAGAAGCATTGGCTGAAGGATTAAAAACTAAAAATGGGAAAGATAATGAAAAATTCGAAAAAGCATTAACCAGGGTATTATTTAAAACAAGAGATAAAAAGATTGCCAGATTACTATTGGAATTATCAAAAAACCATGAAGATAAAAATGTGAAATGGGGCTGTGCGAGAGTTTTGAGAGAATATAACGATATAGCAAAGACTAATAGACGAATGTTGATTTTATTTGGTACTCTTTTATTAATAGCAACAGCAAGTGGGTTTAAAATGTTTTTTCCAAACCAAACTAAAACAATAATAGATACAGGAGCAGAATATCTTAAATCAGCATATAATGCAGCATATGAAACTGAACAGAAATTATATAAAGAGGGAGCGGAAATTATTGGTAATTTCTTTTCAGATAAAATTTATTTTCATCCTGCCAAAAAAAATGAGACTGAAGTAAATGATGTTCCTCTCGTACCCTTAACTAACCTTCCTGAGCAAAAAGAAGACATTGCTCCTATTGAATTAGAAAAACCAGAGCCGGTTTTAGATAAGCCAAAACAAAAAATAAAACCAATAGAAACCCAAAGAGACAAGCCAGTAGAAGAACATGAGCCTGAAAAACCTGAAACTAAACCTTCTCCAAAACAAGTTCCAAAAGAACTAAAGCTTGATCCTGATTTCCAAAAATTACTTGAAAGGCAACTAAAAGAAAATGGCCAGGGCAGGCTTATGCCTCAAGAAAATGATTTTAGTTATCAGATACAGGAATCAAGACAGCTTGCAAAAAGAATGGGATCAAAAGTAATGTTTTCTGGGGCAAAACCTTTCCTGAAAAGAAAAACATGTTAAGTTCTATTTTTTATTTTTAAGCCAGTGCATATCTATTGCCTCTTTTGTAGTAGTGCATTCCTTAAACGACTTGTCTTCTCTCAACCGGATAAATCTTGGAAATCTTAATGCATATCCTTTTCCATCATAAAGCCCGCATGTATGCATTGGAGAAAGAGTTATCTCATCGAATGCGATTTCTGCAACATAATTTGGCTTTACCCAAAAATCAGGCTCTGTTTTAAATATTAAATCTCTGGGAGGAGAGGAAATTTTTATTTTATCTAGAATTTTTTGAAGATCTTCCATATCAGATTCGCTAAATCCGCTTCCAACATTTGCAATTGTTTCAAATTTTGAGGTATCGGAATTATACACTGCGCACAGCAACCCTCCAAACCCAAATTTAGTTCTTGAGCCTTTTCCAAGATAATACCCAATTATAGTGCAGTCAATTGTATCAACCGAATGCCCATAAGATTTTTTCAATTTTATCCATGCAAACTTTCTCTTTCCTGCAGTATACGGGGAATTAAGGTCTTTTGCCATTATTCCTTCAAGATTCTGGCCTGTTGCATCCTGAAAAATTTTTTGGAGCTCTTTTTCGGTTTTAACAATAAATTTTTCGCTTTGTTTAAGATTTTTAAATGGGAATATTTTTTCAAGTGCTTTTCTTCTAAATAAATATGGTTTTTGCGTTAGGTCCCTGCCATCAGCATATAAAACATCAAAAACAAAAATAACCATGGGAAAATCTTTTGACATTTGCTCTATTCCATGTTTTCTTCTCCTGTGCATTGTTTCCTGAAAAGAGTAGTATTTTTTTAATTTTGAATTGTATGCCAATGCCTCCCCTTCAAAAATAATTTCTTTGGTTTTCAGTGATTTTATATCTGAAACTATATCCGGAAACATATGGGTTATTTTTTCAAGCTTTCTTGAGTATAATTGGACCTCTTCTCCTTTCTTGTGGCACTGGAGCCTTAATCCGTCAAATTTATATTCTACTGCGCATTTTCCAATCTTTTCAATTATTGCTTTCGGGTCAGAAAGCCGTTCTGCCAATGCCGGAATTAATGGTTTTAGTGGCTGGACTATGAATGTTTTAAGTTTTTCTGGCTCTTGAAAAAAAATTTTTGCAACATGCCCAAGATCAGAACAGATATTATATGCCCGTTCAATTTCCTCACGCAAGGACTTATTTCCTGCACCAACATAGGAAAGAGCATCAAGAATAGTTGGATCTCCTACCCCAAACCTCAATTCACCAAGAACAAACCGGATTATAAATCTTGATTCAAGCGCTGATGCATTGTTTAGTGTTTCAATAAGATATTTCTTTTTCAGTTCCTGGCTTCCTTTTCCTGATGTTTTTGCAATTTTTAAAAATGAAAAGTAAAGGCTTTCAATAGTCAAATCCTTTTGTGAGAGGAACAGCTGTTTCTTTTTTGAGAGAAAAAATTCTCCGACAAGCCCTAAATCCCCTAATTTTTTGAATTGAAACTCCACCTCTTTTTTAAGGTGGCCTGAAGCTGATGCGATGGCATCTAATGCGAATTTCTCCCCAAAACCCATATCTATCCCCTCGTAGGGTGGGGCGATTATCCCCTGAAGGATATATATAAGGGGCTGAATCTCATCTTTGCTGACTTTTTTGAATAATTCAGAAAGAATGGAAGTCATTTCAAGGCGAGATGGAGTTTTTTCAAGAAGATTAAATGCTTCTGCGCACTCTAAAAATCTCATCAGATTAGTTCCCCCCGTGCCTGCTCTATTTGTATTCTTGCAACATCCTGCTTTCTTCTAAAATCAGGAAGAACTGAGTTTGAAAACTTAAGGTGTATCAGCGAATCAAAAATATTCTCCATATGGCTAAAATATCTTTCAGCTTCCTTTTTGTCCCCTTTTCTCAATGATTCATACATTTCCCTTTTCAATTCTCCTGTGCAGTCCAGCAATCCCAAAAGATATGGAACAGGCAAAGAACCAGTCTGTTTTAAGGTCGGAATTGGTTTTTTCAAAACAATTGCAAAAAGAACCTTTGCCTCGACATATTCCTGAAAGATATGATCTATTTGGGGCCTGAACTCAGGCCTGTATTTTTTAATTTTTTTTAATATTTTTTCTGCATCAGCCAAGTTTTTTTTGGCTTCAATGAAATTTTTAGAATGAAGGGATTTTATTGAGTTTGCGCAAAACCTTACAGCAATTCTTGTATTCATAAGTATTTCATCCATTTTTTTTTCCTTTTCTTCGAGCTCTTTTTCTATCAATATTATATCTTTCATAATTTACACCTTATATAGATTGAAAAACAAGATTTTTATAGGTTCTTTGTTTATCTATTATTAGAAAAAGATATAAAGGTGAAAAAATGGTCATGGTTTTATCTTTGGGCGGAAGCCTGATGAATACAGAAACAGGAATAGATGCAAAATATCTTGAAGAGATAAAAAGGATACTTGATTCAAGCGAAAATAAATTTGGAATAGTTACCGGCGGAGGATATCTTGCAAGAAGATATGCAAACCAGATTAGAAGTGGCGGTGGGAATGAATTTGAAGCAGACGAGGCAGCAATAGAGGCAACTTGGGAAAACGCAAAAACACTAATAAAAGTGCTTGGAAAGAATGCCTATCTGAAAGTTCCAAGGTCATTTAGGGAAGCGCAAAAAGGGCTTGAAAAAAAGAAATATGTGGTTATGGGAGGAACGATCCCAGGGATTACAACTGATGCAGATGCAGTGCTTCTTGCAGAATGCCTTGAAGCAGAACGGGTAGTAAACATAAGCAATGTTGATGGAATTTACAATAAGGACCCCAGACAGTTTCCTGATGCAAAAAAATATTCATATCTGACTCATGAAGAATTGGTCAGGCTTGCAGTTGAAAATGACAGGCGGATGGCTGGAACTAATTTTGTATTCGATCTTCTTGCCTGTAAACTTGCAGAGCGAAGCAAACTGGAGATTCATTTTGTAAACGGAAAAAAATTAGATGATATTAAAAACGCAATAAATGGAAGGATGCATTCCGGAACAAAAATAAAATAAAAAAATTATTTCAATAATCTTGCAATCTCTGCATCAGGCATTGTCTTGAATTTCTTCTCTTTTAGGGTTGCATAGGAAACTTCAACATTTTCCGGAATAAGTTTTTTTTCAGTTGTTTTTTTGAGTGCAGTCATTGCAACTTTGAGTGCTTCGGAAAAATCCATATTTGAAGAATAGTTTTTCTCAAGATATTCATCGACTGTTTTTTTTCCAGAACCAATTGAGCTTGCAATAAATCCGGTCATTGCTCCGCTTGGCTCTGCTTCAAATAATTTTGGTCCTGTATCATCAACCCCTGTAATTAAAAGGGAAACCCCAAACGGCCTTGCCCCTCCATATTGGGTGTAGACCTGCATTAAATCACAAATTTCTCTTGAAATCGTTTCAACATTTGCAGGCTCATTATAAGTTAATTTGTGTTTTTGTGCCTCGACTCTTGCAACATCAACCAGCCTTCTTGCATCTGCAATTAATCCGGATGCAGTTATTGCAATGTGGTCATCAACCTGAAAAATTTTTTTCAATGATTCTCCGACAATCAATTTTGAATATGAGCTTTTGTATGCAATTATTGCTGATGCGTCCTTTGCAACAATTCCAATTGCAGTTGCTCCTCTTTTTACTGCCTCTTTTGCATATTCCACCTGAAACAATCTTCCATCAGGGCTGAAAACAGTTATTGCGCGATCATACGCTTGTGGGGATACTCCATACATATCAATTCACCTTGAGAATTAAATTAAATGAAAATAACTATTTATATATTTAAAGCTATTGGTTACATCCGGTTCAATCGCTCTATCCTCTTTTCAACCGGAGGATGGGATGCAAATAAGCCTATTGCACTCTTTTTTAGGGGGTTTGAAAAATACATCGGAGCAGTAGTTGGATTTGCATTTTTAACTGGAGAAGATATTTTTGAGATTTTTTCCAATGCAGATGCAAGTGCAGAAGGGTCTCTTATAAGTCTTGCTCCGTTTGCATCAGCAAGATATTCCCTTTCTCTTGAAATTGCAAACCGTACAAGCTCTGCAAATATTGGCGCAAGGATTGCAAAAACAATTCCAATTATAATGATTGCTCCTCCTTTTTTTGAGCCTCCTCCTGAAAACAGCAATGATCTTGAGAAAAAATAGCCGATAATTGAAATAAATCCGACAACTGCAACTGCAACGACCATATACCGTATATCATAATTTGCAATGTGGGAAATCTCATGGGCCATTACTGCTGAAAGCTCGCGGTTGTTTAATTCCTTTAAAAGTCCGGTTGTTACTGCAACTGCAGAATGACTTGGGTCTTTTCCTGTTGCAAAGGCATTTGGAGAAGGGTCATCGATTATATATATTTCCGGCATTGGAATCTGCGCTGAAACTGCAAGCCCTTCAACAACATTAAATAAATATGGATTATCTTGTTTGGATGCCTTTTTGGCATTAGACATCTGCAAAATAAGTTTTGTTCCGGAGTTATATGAAAGATAAATATATCCTGCAGAGATAATAATGGAGATAAAAACAGATATTGCCCATTCTCCGGTAATATAATAAAAAATAAAGGAGCACAAAACGAATGAGAGAAAGAGCATTGCCCCCATCAAAATAAGAGATTTTCTCTTATTTGATTCTATTGCATCAAAAAAATGAATCCTCTCATCCATTTATATTTCACATCTAGAATTTTACCTTTACAGGCTCTTTTTCCATTTTTTCTGTCTTAAAATAATCCACCTGCATAAAATGAAAAATCCCTGCAAGTATATTTGACGGAAATAACTGCACTGCCCTGTTATACTGATACACATAGTCATTATATGCTGTCCTGACATAAGAGATTTTATCTTCTGTTCCTGAAAGCTCTTCTTGTAATTTTAGGAAATTCTCATTTGCTTTTAACTGCGGATAATTTTCTGCAACTGCAAAGATTCTTCCAAGCGCTGAACCCAAAAGCGCATCTGCTTCTGCCTTTTGTGAGGGGGTCCCTTTTACAAGGCCTGCCCTTTGTTTTGTCAGCTCCTCTAGGGTAGTTTTTTCATGCTTTGCATATCCTTTTACTGTTTCAATTAAATTAGGTATTAAATCATATCTTCGCTTAAGCTGGACATCTATTTGAGCCCATGCATTATCTATCCTTTCTTTTAAGGTTATGAATCTGTTATAGGTGGACCATATAAAAGCAACACCCAAAAACAAAACCACAACAACCAGAATTAATAAAATATCCATTTTCCTTCACCCCTTATTTATTATATTATTTATTTCATTTTTATTTTTTAAACCTTCCTCTTTGTTTCCATTTATTACAAGAGAGGGATAATTAGTTATATTATACCTTTCCTTGATACTTTCAACTGCGCTGCTGCTAATTGAGCCGTCAAAAGAATAGATCCGGATTTTTCCTTTCATTTGCTCTGAGATAAGGTCTAATTCTTTGCCCTGTAATATACAATCAGGACAATCCTTAGAATAGAAATACAATATTATTGTTTTGTCTGTTTTGCATAAAGAATTTACTTTTTCAAAAAGAAGGTATGATTTTAATTCCAAAAGAAAATAATTTTTTTTCAGATTTTCATCATAAACCCCCTTGACTGTTTCAAGGTAATCAAGCTCTTCTCCCAGCTTTATTGTTTTTGTTTCAAGATTCTCAAGCTCTTCTAGATACAGCGGGCAAAATGATGGGGATTCTCCTGAAAGAAGCATTATTTCAAAAAGATTTGATTTTGTATAATAATCCTCCATTTTTTCCAAAAGCCCTTCTGATGCAGTAATATTTGCAATTCCTCCGACATAAACTCCGATCATAAAAACAATTATTGTAAGTATGAGGGCAACAAGATAGATTTTTACGCTTAATTTTCTTTTCACCATGAGATTCTGTCACCTTTTATCTGTTTTCCTATCGCAAGAATCCAATAGAAGGTTATAAGATAAGCATAGCAAATAATAAAAATGATCGCCCACACTGGATTAATATTATCTTTTTTAAAGAAATTAAGCTGGTGGATTGTGAATACAAGCGTCAAGATAAAGAGCACAATTCCGACAAAATGAACCGGCTGGAATACCAATGCGAGATTGTCAAGAAACAGGGATTCTGAAAATTGGGAATTGAAAATGATGTTATAGGATACATTAAGGATTATCGCAAAAATTGCAACAACTGCAATAAGGCTTATTGGCATTATGAAAAGGCCAAAATCACCATACTTTGGATTTATGATATAGATATGATTTATAGTATTTATCAGCCCTCCCCTGTGCCATCTTATTCTCTGCTTTACAAGAGAGACAAAATTTTCAGGGACATTTGTAAATACCTCTGCCTCCATAGAGCTGTTTATTTTCAAATTATGTTTTTGGATTCGCAGCGCAAGCTCCTGATCCTCTAAAATATTCTTTTCATCAAAATACCCTATTTTTTTAAATAAATCTGCCCTGAAAAGACTGAAAGGCCCGGGGGTTACAAAAACAGCATCAAGAAAATTTAACAGTTTTCTTGAAAAAAGGGTAAGTACATATTCAACTTTTTGAAGATTTTCAAGAAAATTTTCCGGCTCTGAAACCTTTATTGCAGGAGTTACTGCAACAACTTTTTTACTGTCAAAAAGAGGCAGGAGTTTTATTATTGTATCTTTTAAAATATATGAATCAGCATCAAGGGTTGCGATTAATTCTCCGGTTGCTTTTTTTATTCCGTAGTTTTTAGTTATTGCAGCAGTTCCCTCGTTTTTCTTTCTAAAAACCCTTACCCCGTATTTTTTGTATTTTTTTGCTATCGCATAGGTATTGTCTTTTGAACCGTCATCAACAACGATTATCTCTAATTTATTCTTTGGATAGTTTGAATCCAGAAGGGACTGAATGCATTTTGCGATATTTTTTTCCTCGTTGTATGCAGGGATTACTACGCTTATTTTTGGCCTCCATTTTGTCTTTGTTTTCTTATCAGATATTTGATTCATATTAAAGATATAAATTACTATAAATAGCATCATTATATATAATGCCGTAAAGGAAACGATATAATCAATTATTTTTCCCGGGAAAATATACATAAATCTCTACCTTTCAGCTGATAAGAATATTTGCAAAAAACACAGACAGGATAAATCCTGCAAAAAGAAACGGAAGAAACGGGGGGAGCTCTGTATAGACCCAAAGCTCTTTTATTTTAAGTTTTTTCAATCTCTGGATTTCTTTTGCAGACAACACCTTTTCAGGCTTGTATTTTTCCATTATTTTTTTGTCCATATATTCTATTGCTAAAACATCATCCTCTTCTGCTTTTTTTATCGGAATTTTTTTTGCAAGCATTTTATTGATATCCTCCTTGTATGCAAGAAAAAAAACAGTTGAAAAGATTATTATGGAAACTATTGAAAAATATGCAACTGAAAATATTGGAAAGCTAAGAAAAGCATAAACAAAAAAAAGATACGGAAGAAAAATTAAAAATGAGAAATAATTCGGCTTTGCTTTTTTTGATTTCATAATTTTATATGAATAATAAATAAGAATGTATAATGCAAATAAAACCCCTGAAAAGACTATTAGTGAGAATATAAACGGAAAATTAAAAATCAGGTTCGAATAAGTTGGATGGATTGGAACAAGAAATATCAATGAACAAATTACAAAGATGTCTGCACTTCCAATCTGCCCTGCCCTGTGCAGAAGATAACCTAAGATTCCAACTATTACTGCAAGAACCAATGAAAAAATGAACAGGGTTTGGTCAAAAAATATAAAATTAAATAAAATCGAGATTCCAAGAAATGCAAATAAAATTTTTTCAGGGATATTTTTATTATTGAATAAATCATAGTATGTGGTCGCCGCAAGGCCCAAGAATGCAATTAACAGCCTTAGGTTCTGTTCTGGCATTAGCATATTTCCAAATAATATTGATTCAATCATATTAATAAAATGGAAAAGAAGATATATAAAGGTAATTTCAGACAAACAAACTGCAATATATGCTTGGAAGAAGCATTTCCAATTCACAGGAAATATCTCCAATTCCTTCACTTCCACTATCCTCTGCTTTTGCAATTATTGTAAGAAGATACTCCCTTTCTGCTGGAATTGAAAAATAATTAAATATCTCAATTATTCTTGAATAATCTCCTGCAGTTCCAACAGTCATTTTATACTGGTCCTGTGGCAAAAATTCATTTGTATTTTTATCTTTTATTTCCGAACTCCAGGCAAAATCACTCTGGCCTAAATCAGAAAGAAGATCTACGCAGTCTATTTGCATCCCCCCGTCTTTGCAGGTTGCATTAAATTCATAGTAGCCATATTTTTTTCCAAGAGAAACAAGCTTTATTGAGCATCTTTTTCCTGCTTTGGAATCTCCGTCAATAGAACAAATCAAATTATAGGATGGGACTACTGCATCAACCCTTACAAACTCGGAAGAATCAGAAGGTTTTATTGTGCATTCTGTATCTGAGCTTGAAACTATCTGGGCTCCTGTTGCCTGCCAATTGACACCATTACAATCTATCTCTTCTCCCTGATATCTGCAGACTATTTCAATTTCTGATTCTGTCTCAGGTTTTAGGGGCTCATCAGGATCTCTCCATGAAAGAATACAGGTATCCTGATCTGTTGCAAATAGAAAAGAAAATGCCTCCATAGCAAAATGATCATATGAAGATGTTGCAGACAATATTCCTTCACCCGGATAAGTTGGTTTTATTTTTGTTGTTATGCTGTTTGACATGGGATTTGCATTCCATGCAATTCCGTTTTCTTCTGGAGGATGCCATATGATGTTTTGGCATTCTATATCTGAAAGCCATGGATAGTCTTGTAAAATTTCATAGCAGTATAATGTAAATGCATCTTCCAATCCGACTTCCATATTCAAATTTTCAGAAGGATCAATTATTGAAAAATAATCAGGAATCTGATGATAGGTTGTCAGCGGAGCTCCGCATTCAACGATAAATCCATTGCAGTTTCCAGTTGCAAACAAGGCTCCGTTGCCCTGCGTGGTTGGGGTTATGGTTGAAGCAAACCCATTTTTTATTAGTTTCCAATTTGAAGGAGTCAGGCTCCAATCCGGATGATTACATTGAATCATCTGATTGCCAAAATAAAACTCAACCTTAAAATTATATGGGGTATCTTCCTGCATATTTACCTGCTGCGCGGGTATGATATTGCAGGTATATCCTTCTGTTGCATATAGATTTGAATCTGCATTCATTGAATGGCCATTATAGTTTGGTTTTGCATTGAGATCTCCAGAGCCTTGATTTTTTGGTTCAAGCTCTGTTCCAAAATTGTTTGATAATGATAATGCCCAATTTGATGGATTAATAGACCATATCGTATTCTGACATAAAATACTTTGGACAAACGGATATTCTTCCACTCTTTCATAACATAATAAATCAAAATGATATTTGTTTCCAACAAGCATATCTAATTTTTGATCCGGATCAATAATTGCAAAATAATCATCGATTTCCTGCAAATTTCCACATGTTAAGGGAGCGCAACAGTTTACCTGTCCGTCTGTTGTCTGGGAATCTGCACATAAAAGGCCGTTATGCACCTGCCCCTGAATACAGGAATCTGTAGAAATTGTTGCAGATGTTAATCCTGAATTTACAATATTCCAGTTTGATGGATTTAAATCCCAGTTTGTATTTGAACATGGAATAGTTTGATTATTTTTATTGAAACATTGCAATTGAAATTGGTAATTCTGGTTGTTTTGAATATTTGCCTGCTCCGGAGGGGTTAATCTGCAAGAGGGGGTTAATTCTTTTGCGCAAACATCTGCAAAGGCCTGATAGTTACCCACAGCCCCTGCTATGCCTGTCTTTGCTTTAAGTTCCAGAGGTTTTGGATTACATCCCCCTTCATAAGTTGGAGTAAGGGTTGTAAGGGTGCTTCCAGAAGACGGATTTGCAATCCAAGAGCCAAGCCATCCTGAAGGAGGAGTCCATAATGGCATGAGACATGCTTTTTCTATTACGCTTGGATGTTCTCCGGTTATTTTTTGAAAGCAGTGCAAATTGAACGCCTCTCCTATATTTACAGCCATATCCAAATTTTCATCAGGATCAATTACTGCATAAAAGCCCGGAGGATCTTGTGAATCAGAAGTTGATGATAATGCAGCTCCGCATTTTATATCATAATTGTTTTCGCATTTTGCCTGCGCAAATAAGGTTGCATAACCCTCGTGTCCTGAAGGTTTTACAATGGCAGTACTTCCCACTGAATATAAATCCCAGTTACTTGGGATTATGCTCCATTTATTGTTTGCGCATTGGACCTGCTGATTATTAGAATTGTAATATTTTACTGAGAAGGAATAACCAAGCAGAGCATCTGGGCTCATTTCGGATTTAAAAGGAGGATCTATTATACAATAATACCCCCCGGTATCGTCACATTCGCTATTTGAAATAGGAATTATAACTGAGCCCGAATCCCCTAAATCTATATCGCATATTTCTTGTGTTGCCTCATAATCTAATTTTAAGTTCAATGTATCTGGAATCTGGGCGGTCTGGTCATAAGTTATTAATACATTTACTGTTTTTTCAGTTCCTTTTGGAATTTCACATCCACTAATATAAACCTCTCCGATTGCACTACAACTAAATCCATCAGTTCCGCTCATTGTAACTGCGCTAAATCCAGAGTTTGTAATTTCAAATCCAGTTAATTTAAGGTCAACTTCCCCATCATTTTTTATTTTTACTTTCACTGTTTTTGTACTAAACTTTTCAGAAAAACAAACCGGATTTCCGGAATTGTCCAAAATTGCAGATGGATCATAATCTAGGGTAAATATCGGATCTCTTACTGTGAGGCTGATTGTAGATGTCGAACTTTGCGTGTAAGAATATTCCGGTCCGTTTCCAGGAGAAGTTCTTGAAGAAAACATTTTAAAGGTATTAATAAGGCTTGAGGTGCCTACTGGCTGGAATGTTATTCCGCACCCTGTTATTTTTAACTGGCTTTTGAAAGTGTAATTTCCCTCAGACAAGGTATAGGATTTAGAAACAGATCCACTTCCAACTGACAGGGATGTTGGCTGGCTGTTTTTATAAAAAACAATTTCAGATTCGCAGATTGCTGAAAATTTTCCTTTTTTGTTGGTCATTTCATTTGGCACCGGATTATAGCCAAGCTTGTTTAATTTTAAATCATACTGGGCAACCCATTGATTCCAAAGGGTGCCCTCCTGCGTTTGAAGTGTGCTTTTTTCTTTGAGCAATTCATATTTTTCATCAGAAAATAATATCGGTTTTGAATTTACAGTTCCACTCCAATCAACATAATTGCCCGGAGTATTGGCATCATCATAAGCTGAAGGAACATACAAACTGGAATACCATTGATTATATGCAAAAGACCCGGAAACCTCGGATTTGAGAGTAACTGTTCCCGGGCAGACAACTGCACCATTAGAAAGGTCATTTGAATTTCCAGAAATGATATTTCCAGAAGAGGTGGATAGTGCAAGTATATTTTTAAATAATAACCCGGTTGTAATTACATAGTCCGGGTTTTGATTATCCTTAAGATAAAAATTTGAGTTATCAGTTGTTTGCTTTGAAACTGAAGAGTGGAGAAGAGATGCAAAAACCAGAAAAAACAGGAGATATTTTATTTTAAGATTCATCAAAGATCGCCTTATCTCATGATATATTCGACAAATTTAACCGGATCGAGCACAATTCCAAGTGTTGCCTCGCCTTTATGTGTAATTCCTGGAACCACTCCAAGACCTGAAAAACTTATCGGCAAGGTAAACATTAATGGTCCTCCTGGTATCTTCTCTGTTCCAAGGCCTACTGTAAATGGCCCTTTGGGAGTATTTATCTGATATACTCCTGTTGCTCCGCCACCTGATGCGCCACTTTTCAAATCAACCGAGGTGCTGGGGATTGCTATAATTGCCATATTTTCTTTCAAGTCAAAAACAATATCTGCATTAAGAGTTAATCGGTAGTTTCCTGCCCGAAGTTTTCCTTCAGGGCGCAGTTCAACAGGCCTGTTTAATTTTAACCCTATCCTTTGCAGATGGGAATATAATGGGTCAATCGGGTTTCCAACATCAAAAGAAGTATTGTCAAGCCAGACTTTTCCGTCCTGAGTAATTCGCATATCAGCACTAACCCGCATAGTTTTGGCTAATTTAAAGGCTAATCCTGCGCCAAGCGTAAATGAAGTCTGGAATGGATTAGTATAATCTTTCTTGATGTCTTGCTTTATCTGTCCTTCGGTTTCCTTATAGCGGGTTGTTGTTTTATTAAACCTTGTTAAATGAAGGTCTATTCCTGCTCCGATATCTGCTCCGACAAAATCATATTTTCCCGGATTTTCTTTTTTAACGATATCAACATCGGAATGTATTGTGGTGGTCATAGCAAAAGGAGAGGTATATTCTATCTTTTCCAATTGCAGCAATGCCTTTCTTAAAAAAGTGTTTCCTGGCTGGTCTCCAAAGCCCTTCTCATCTGCATAATTTACTGCTTCAATATATTTTCCTTCTTTTACTAAATTTAACCAATCATCTACATCATTTGTAGAAACTGATGAATTAGAATAATCCTCACCTAAAACAAGAGACCTGACCTCAGATACCGTTGTAAACCGGGAATAAAAGTCACTGGGTTTTCTGCGTCCATTAAGAACATCTTGAAGAGAATAATAAACATCTTCAGCTTTTTCATTTGTACCATAAAAACTGCTTGCCCTTGGATGTACTGAAGGTTTATTTTCAGGGCCGTAAGTAAATTCAGCTGATTGCAATACAGGAGTTTCTGCGGTTTGTGGTATGTCAAATGTAATCGGCTCGATAAGCAATGGAATTGAACTGGTTTTGGGTTTTGCAGACTCTGACCATTCCAATCTTCTTAAATCGCCAAGCGTAGTCTCAAAAAGGCTCAAAAACTCCTGATTCAGGGAACTAAAATTATTTTGCGCTTCAAATATTTTTTTTGCCATGAGAAGCTGCCCGATATGATACCGGGTCGAATCCAAAGAAAGTGTTTCATTGGACAGGTAATTTTTTGCCTCTCCGATTCTCTCCACAATGGCCCTTACAGATACATTTGCATTTTTTTGTTTTGACATAATCTTTGCATCTTTTACCTTTTCGATTTCAACTCTCTCAATTCTGGCAGAATACTCCACCATAAAATTAGGGACATACAAAACATCTGTAGTGACATCGCCTTTAATTTTGAGCTCTGCTTCGAAATTAATTTTATTATCTTCAGCAGTAAATATTGGATTTTCAACAATTCCGTAAAAAAGGGACTTGTATTTTTCATCTATATTCACATCAACAAGGTTGTCAAAATAATTATGTTCGCGTGTGCCCCGCTCTATTCTCGAAGTTCCAATCAAAACTTTTTCAATATCGGAATTCTTTTTTTGATATTTTCTAAATCCTTCAACAGGATCAATCATTTTTCCCTCTTTAATATAAGCATAAATATTTCCGTCCTGTTCTATCAACGCGCCAGCCTGCGCAAGAGAAGTTGCATCATAATTTTCTGTTTTCAATTGGGCATCTTTTGGCAAAAGAAGTGTTGGAATAAATGTGTTTTCTTTTTCTCTAACAAATTGGCGGAATAATTCATATTTTTCACCAATTTTGGCTCTTCCTACGATATAATAGGTAAATCTGGGTTCTAAAACCTCCAATGGATTGCCGGATACATTTGATTCAAAATAACCTGTGGCAATAACTGTTGGGTCTTTTCCTGTCTGTACTATAACAGAGGTTGGAATCATATCAACATTTCCAAGTGATTCCTCAATTAATTTGGGTGCATATAAGGCATAATCTGCCACTATTCCAATTCCACTATTAGAGGAAATTGAATACGGCCCTAAAAATCCATCAACAGCATTTAAAATTGCGAGGTTTCCACTTTTAGTTCTGATAAATGTTACTCCGTATTCTCTGCTGAGTGCACCTAGATCAAAATTCATATCAACCGAATATGGGATCTCCTTTTTTTTCATTGCCTCATAGGCAATTTTTATTTTTCCTGCAGGAGAATCTGGAGAAAATGAGTAAGCAGAGCCTATCTCTAAAAAGGTCAAAATTGAATCTATTGGCAACCCTCGGTCTACTGCTTCAATCAATATATTATTGTTCATAGTCTGCATGAAAGCAAAAACATCATTTTTATTTCTTGTGAGAATATCTTCCGGAGAGGTAAGCGGACCTGCAGTTCTTGGTTTTTCACGTGGAGGAGTTATTGTTATTTCACCAATATCCAAAAGGGCAACAAGAGGGGGATCTCTTATCTGCATTTCATACAATGCAACAACCATAAGATTTTGTATATGTTCTGGGGCAGTTCCCTTTCCAGAGATATACTGCAGAGACATTAGAAATTCCAGATATTGCAATGGAATTCCATATTTTTTTCCTGTCCTTATTAAGTGATACTCATTAACCATCTCTTTTATTGCAGAAAGTTCTTTTTTAGAAATTTCAATATTTTGATGTACCTGTCCTTCTCTATCCATATATGGTTTCCATAAATTTTTATCTTTTGTATAATATCTCTTAGAAACATTTTTTGCCCATTCATCATCCTCAAAAAGAGATTTTGAAAGCAAAATCCCAAAAACAGATGTCTTTAGTTCTGTTCTTGCACTGCTTGACCATCCAGCTAAAGATTCGGGAGGTATTAGGGTTGTAATTGAATTAATAAGTTGTTCGGTTTTTTGGATGCGGTCAAACATGTTTAATGAGGTTTCAAATACAAACTCAAAATTATATGCCTCCTTTGCGGGTTCATTTAAATCATTTGTTAAAGGATAATTTGAAGTTGGAGTTAAAACAAACAAATCCTTTCCAGAAAACATTGAAAGAGTATTCATTTTTTCTCTAAGAGTTGAATATGCTATTAAAACTCTTGATAATGCAGCCAAATAGTCCGGGTTTTTAGAGGCTAATTCAGATACCTGCAATGGTTTTATCAAGGAGATAAAACCCTCTTTTTCAAATTCCTTCCTGCTTATTGTTAATTTAAGATAATTGTCATTTTTGTCAGTCTTTAAAAAAAGATAAACATTCGAATCATCAAGCATTAAAAAATGGAATGCTCCCTGCCCCAAAACATCATTTGAATATCCTCTTTTATCCCATATTAAAATGGAGCTCTCTTTAAGTTTCAGGAAATCATCATAGGAAATATAATTTCCATCTTTTTTCAGCAATGATGAAACCTGCGAATACATTTTCTCCTCATTCATTACTGCCAATCCAATGCCGGATTCTTCCTGCTGCCTTGGTTTCTCTGCTTTTGATTTTGTTGGAACTGCTTCTTTTTGTTTTGAAACGATGTTGTCATCAGGTGGTTTTTCTTCAGGTTTTAAAACAGGCCCCTGGCTCTGCTTTGAGGTTATTGAATTTATATCAGAATCATTATTGCCAAAATAGAATTTTTCAATTGAGGTGCCAGTCATTGCCCCAAAATTATAAATAATTATGTGAAATCTGATATCTGCTGTTTTGGATTTCAGATAACTTTTACAATCCTCAAAATACCTGTTTAGAAAAACCAATGCAAAATCTAACCTGATTTTTTCATCCAACGCAATCATATCTTCTCCAAAGCTAAGTGAATTAAGAGAAGAATTATCCTGAATGGATGAAGAGATGAATGCTGCAGTTTTTTTTTCAAATTTATCCATTTCTTCTGTTTTTCCTGAAAAAAGATGGTATTTGCCCCCTCTTTTAATCAAAAGATAAATGTTTTTGCCATTTTCAAGAAATATTGCTCCGTTTCCAAAAATTGCTTTCTGAAATGCAAAATTTTGTTTTGCCCCTTCAAAAGTATTAACCTGATTGGAATATTTGCCAAAAAGCGTTTTCATATCCTCAATATTTAAATTAAATCCTGATTCGTTTAAATGGGAAACAAGTTTTGGAAGGGTAAATTCGCGGTAAAATTCAGATGTTTGAATCTGGGCAACCCTTATGGGAGTTACTTTTTCTTCTTTAAGATTTTGTTTAGGATTTTGAGTGGAAACCGCCAATATATCACCTGAATATAATTAAGACTATAAATATTTATAAATAGATACACTACACTAAATACAACTAAAAATAAAAAATAAGCAAAAAAATATTGATTATTGCAGGGAGATTTTAACGAAAACTTCTGTTGGAACTTTGATTCTTAAAACCTGTTTTATATTTTTTTCATCCCCTTCAATATCTATTAGTCTTTTTGAAAGCCTTTTTTCCCAGTGCTCGTAAGTATCCGAGCCATCACCGCAAGGGGTTCTTCTGGCTGTTATTTGAAGTTTTTGCCTTGGGAAGTTAACTGGCCCTGAAACTTTCATTTTCAGCACATTTGCAATCTCAAGTATCTGTGACACCACTGCATCAAGATCTTTTGGTTTTTCTCCTTTGAGTATTATTCTTGCCTTGCTCATAAATATACCTTATAGAAATTTGTAGAAATATTGTATTATTAGTAGATTATTAAAACCTTTTCATTTAGTTGTTTTTAATTTTCAAATCAGGGAATCATCCTTTTGCTCCAAAGAACTCCAAAGGATCGTGTATTTTGGACCTTCTTTTGAAAGGTCTGAAGACATCAGCTCAAAGGAATTTACCTCCAAAGAACCGAAATATTTTGCATCATACTTTTTTAGAATTGATGAAAGATCAAGTTTTTTTGAAACCCTTCCAAGGGTCAAATGCGCAGTAAATTGCTCTTTTGGAAAAAGATCAGAAAGGAGAATATTGATTTTTTCTGCCAATGCCCCAAGCTCTGAAGATTTTGACTTTGCATAAAGGATTCGAATGTAATTCTTGTTGGGAAACGCATCGATTCCTTTTAATTTTATCTTAAATTTTGCGAATTTGATTTTTGAAAGCATGTGCATGGTTTTTTGTAATTTATCAGGCTTTAAATCTCCCAGAAACTTAATTGTGAAATGAAGATTTTCAGGGTGGGTTGTGTTGACTCCCTTTTCTTTGAGTTCTTTTAAAACAGGAGTCATGTTCTCTTTTATCCTGCTTCTTTTTCCGAAAACATTTACTGCAATAAAACATCTGGACATATCTTAAGATAGAACGCATAAATAATTAAAGATGTTGCTGTTCATTTTAAAGATTGGAAAGAATATGCGTTGGTTTTAAATAATTATGATAACAAGATAAATATCTTTGGGGTATAAAATGAAAAAATTTGAAACAACAAAAGAGATAAAAATTCCGGAAAAACTTATAGATCAGGTAATAGGGCAGGATAGTGCAGTAAAAATAATAAAAAAAGCTGCAAGGCAGAATAGAAATGTATTATTGATAGGCAGCCCTGGAACTGGAAAATCAATGCTCGCGCAGGCAATGGCAGAACTTATGCCATCAGAGGAATTGGAGGATGTTCTGGTTTATAAAAATCCGAATAATGACAACAATCCCTTAATAAGAGTTGTTAAAACTTACCCTAATTATGAATATCTCAAAAAACACCCCCATTATATGCAATATTATACTAAGCCGGAATTAATTGCAATAAAAAGCCTGAGCATGAATGGGGGGAAAAAGAAAATTCCGGATGTTCTTAAAATCGGGCTTGGGAGAAGAATAACTTCAAAAAAGGATATGCAGGAAAATATGACAAAGGGGCCTCCGAATTCGGTAATAATCCTTCTTGTCGGAATCATACTTCTGGGAGTTATATTTTTTGCAGAAGTCGAGGAAAACTTAAAATGGCTCATCATTGCAGCACTTCTTGGAATTTCCATATTATATATTTTATCCGGGGCAACCGCAGGGCTTGCAAGAAGATTATCCCCTTTTGAATCAGACAAGCCAAAATTGATAGTAGATAACAGCGGAAAGAAAAATGCTCCCTTTGTTGATGCGACTGGAACAAAGGCAGGGGCCCTGCTTGGAGATTGTAAGCACGATCCGCTTCAATGTTTTTTTCCAAATTCTACAGTATATAAATTGGAACAAAACAAGAATATACCTGAAAAAATAGAAGACATTGTTGAAAAGTTGTTGGCAAAATATTCTAAAGATATTGAAAAAAATGAAAATTATTCTGGGGTGTGCATTCCTGAAAAAGAAAATGAGTATGTACTGGGATATTTAAATGGAAAAATAATGCCGGTAAGAATACTTGCAGTAAATAAAGGAAAGATTTCAAAAAAATTAAGTATTGTGGAGAATAACGATAAAAAATTATTAGTGACCCCCGAGCATAAAATATTTGTAGACGGAGAATATATCGAGGCAAAAAAAATAACTGATGAAAATTTGAAAACTTATGATATTGAAATAATAAGTAAGATTGATATAATAAGAACATATTCAAAAACAGACCAAAAATCTGCACAGGATTATTATAAATTTTTGGAATTGAAAAGAAAAAATCCGAAAACGGGATATAGAAAAATTGCAAAAATTCTTGGAATAAAAACCGGACAGACAAGATGGTGGAACAACAACACTCGAAAGCCAAAGGCAGTACAATCAGTAGAAAGGCTTGAAAAATTAGGGTTGCTACCCTTCAAAACAGGCAAGAAAGATTCTTATGCAATTGCAAGAATACTTGGAACAACATTTGGGGATGGAGGAGTATTTTCAACATTAAATGGAATATTTTTATCATCATCAGAAGAAAAAAGCATTGATGATTATGCGCAGGATATGATATCAATATTTGGAGAGGATATCGGAAAAAACTTCAGAAGAATAATAAGTGGAGTAAACAATACGGGAATGTGCATTTCAAATAGTAATAGGGATGTTGTAAGATTTTTTGTTGCACTTGGAGCACCTGTTGGAAGAAAAAATAAAGAAATACAATTTCCAAAGTGGATCCATCTTGATAAAAATATTGAAAAGGAATTTTTCGGGGCATTTCTCGGAAACGAACTTTGCAGTCCAAAATACTCTGAAAAAGAAAATAAAATACAATATTTTGGAGTAGGCATTGCAGGAGAAAAATATCTTGAAAACAATAGGAAAAAATTATTGCGAGAAATAATGCTTTACCTTAAATCATATGATATAAAAACAACTGAGAAAATAAATGAAAATGAATTTAGAAAAGATAAGTTTATATGGAGAATGCAGATCTCAACAGATATTGAAAATATTATTAGGTTTTATGAATTAATTCCATTAAGATATTCTGACAAAAAAACAGAAAGAATACGACACGCAATGGAGAAAGTAATGCAAAGAAAATTAGACAAATACTCCCAATTAAAAAATATTGAAAAAAGTGAAAGGTATATACTTTCCACATTGAAAGTGTCAAACGAAACTATGCAAAAGATACTAATGAAACAAGAGATAGATTTCAACTGCCGTGAGATAGAGTATAATGGTTTTGTTTATAATATAACAACTGAATCAGGAAATCTTTTTGCAAATGGAATTTTAGTAAAAAATTCTGGCGGAATGGGAACTCCGGCACATCTAAGAATTGAGAGCGGAGCAATTCAAAAAGCAAACAAGGGAGTATTGTTCATAGATGAAATTGCCTCACTTAAAATGAACTGGCAGCAGGAAATTTTAACAGCAATGCAGGAAAAAAAATATGCAATAACAGGACAGAGTGAAAATTCATCAGGGGCGCTTGTTAAAACAGAGCCCACCCCTTCAGATTTTGTTTTAGTTGCATCAGGAAATCTTCCAGACCTTAAAATGATTCATCCTGCATTAAGATCAAGAATAAGAGGGGCAGGATATGAGATATATATGGAAGATGAAATGGATGACAATGAACCAAATGAAGAAAAACTCGTGCAGTTTATTGCCCAGGAGATAAGAAAAGACAGAAAAATTCCAGAGTTTACATACAATGCAGTTTTAGAAATTATTGATGAGGCACGAAAAGCATCAGGAAGAAAAAGGAAATTCACAATGAATCTTAGGGAACTTGGAGGGCTGATAAGGGCTGCAGGGGATGTTGCAAGAGAAGAAAACTCAGAGCTTGTCAATGAAGCTCATGTTGAAAAAGGAAAGAAGATATCAGTCACTATAGAAAATCAGCTTGGAAAAAAAATAATTGAAAGAAAAAAGGACTATCAGATAATAATGACCTCTGGCTCGGAGATTGGAAGGGTTAACGGGCTTGCAGTACTTGGAGATGTGAATGCAGGACTGGTTTTGCCAATTGTTGCAGAAATTACCCCCGCCTCCTCAAAATCAGAAGGAAGGGTTATTGCAACAGGAAAGCTTGGAACGATTGCAAAAGAGGCAGTGATGAATGTTTCTGCAATAATAAAAAAATATATGGAAAAAGATATTTCACAAAAAGATATCCACATTCAGTTTTTGCAGACATATGAAGGGCTTGAAGGAGACAGCGCATCGATTTCAATTGCAGTTGCAGTAATCTCCGCCCTTGAAGGAATACCTGTAAGACAGGATTTTGCAATGACCGGCTCTTTGGATGTACGTGGGGAAGTTTTGCCGGTCGGAGGGGTGAGTGGAAAATTAACAGCTGCAGTTGACTCCGGAATAATCAATGCAATTGTCCCTGAATCTAATTTTAAGGATATATTTTTGTCCAAAGGTAACAAGGAAAAAATAAAGATAAATAAAGTTAAGAATTTTGTACAAGTCTTGAATTATGCGCTTGCCGACTGCAGTAAAAAAAGGTTGCTGATGAAAAAAATAGAAAAAATGTATAAAGGAAATCGCTAGTATTCTCTTTATTTTTAAATAATTTTGGGACATTCACTTAAATATTGATTCATTAAAATAATAATCTACAAATACGCTTTGAAATAAGTGGTTGGGGTGAAAAAATATGAAAGGGTGGTATGAAATCCAGTAGAAGTGCGAGCAGCTATTTTTTAGCAGAACCTGATTTTAATCTTAATAGAGGTGTTGTATTATGAGTGTTCCAGCAACAGCACTGCAAAAGAAACAAGATTGGAAAAACAGACCATGCAGATTAAATGTTTTAAAAGGCGCAGCATCAGATAAATGCGTTGAGGGATTAATTGGTGCAAGAAATCTTGACCTGATTTATCTTACTGGAGGCTTAAACAATATTGGATCTGTTGTTATGGGTTTTAATGATAGATTAGAACCTGCTTTTGAAAAAACAGATATGCCCTCAAAGGATGAACCGCAGGGATGTAACCTTAAAAAAATAAGAGATGCTCAAAGAAATGCAGGGTTTGACCCATGGTAATTTTTTATTTTATATGAATGATTTTACAACAACCTGATCAGTTACTGAAAATACGGAATCAAATGAAAGAGAAATTCTTTTTCCAAAAGAATTCTGAAGTATGACCGAGCCTTTTGCTCCATCAACACCTACGACCCTTCCAATAAAGCTTCCATTCAGGTTTATTACTTCTTTTCCTTCAAGCTTCATTGCAAGAAGACTCTTTATTCTTATCATGTTTATTACAACAATTGAAATCCATGCAATAATTAGTGTTGAAATGATCGTAAAAAAGAAATCTGAAAAACTTACATACGGGGGGTTAAGATTTAATATCCAGTTGGAACCAACATCAATAATTAGGCTTATAAGCACAAGTGCAATTGCATATAAAGAATATCGGGTGACAACAAAGGATCTTTTATCTAGGATAGCATCAACTGATTTTCCGATATATATCAAAAGCCCTCCGATTAATACCAGAGGGATAATGCTCAAAAGTATATATGCAATCAGGCTTTCGAAATGAAACCCGGATTTTGTGGCAGTAGAATATGCCTGGCTTCCGACAAGAATTGCAAGAACTAGTATTATCATTGCAGAAAAATTAGCAACTGCTGAAACCCGGTCAAAGGAGAAATTAAGATTTGAAATAAATGAGCCGATATTTTCCTCCCAGCCAAAACCCTTGAAGAATAATAGATAAAATCCTAAAAGGATGCCAAATGGCTGCCAGCCAACCCCGGAATAGCTTGCAAAAGAAAATAAAAGGAGAAGAAGGGCTGGAACACCTATCACAATTTTTGCATAATACGGATCTTTTAATTTTTCCAAAATAACATAATAGGTCTTTTCAAGTTCTTTTGCCTGTTTTACATAAACAATTTTTGTAGAATCAATGGTAAGCCTTGATTTTATTACAGGAATTATTTCCTCATCTGATGCGCCGTCGCTTACAAGAACGCACGAACCAGAACCAAATTCCCTTATAACCCTGTCAAGCTGAGTTGAAATTTCCCTGTCTGCCTTATAGCCAAGACTTTTATGCCCTGTGAGGGTAATGACTTCCATTTTGTTTTTTTTTGAAAGGGAATCATAAAGTTTTATTGCATAAAACATTGCATTTGCATCAACATCTTCCGGGTCGGCGAGTGCAAGTTTTGTTGCAGCATCCAAGTTTGCCTGTCTTCCAATTACAGGACCGTTTATTTTTGCTTTTTCATAAAGGTCATTGTCGCGGTCTATGCACAGTATCAGGGTCTTGACCATGCTAATAAGAACGAAGATTACATTTTTAATAGCTTTCCTAAAAAGAGAGTATATATTAATCATATAATTTTGAGGTGGCAGTAAATGAAAGGAGAAATCAATGTAATTAAAAATGAAAAGAATACTCTTGAAATAGAAATAATAAACGGAGAAGAAGGGCTCGGGGAGCTTATCGCATCATATCTTAATGAGGAAAAGGATGTGGAGTTTGGAGCATATAAAAAAGAGCATCCGCTTGATAAAAAAATAAAAATAATGATAAGGTCAAAAAAGGATCCAAAAAAAATACTTCTTAGTGTGCTTGATAAAATCAAGGGAGAGATAGAAGAGGTAAATAAGCTTGTGAAAAAGGTGTAGGATATAAAAGATATTAAAAAAAAGGTGATTGAAAACTGGAAGGGAATTTTATTTATTCTTGTTTTCATTCTTTTCATAATTACAAAAAATATATTGTTTGCCGCATCAACGCTTGTTTTAATGATCTGGCTTGTTGCATCAGAAGTCGGCACTGGTGCAAAAAAACACGGCTGGAGGCATGAGGCAATAGATACCCTTATATCAATAATATTTATACTGATACTTTGGTTTGGACTGCAGTTTATATTAAACACCCCTGCTCCGGTTTCAGGAATTGTTTCATGCAGCATGCTTCCATCTCTTGCAAGAGGAGATATGGTTGTTGTTCAGGGAAGCGGTATAAACGCCTATGAAATAGAAATGAGCGCAGAGGAATTTGATAAGATAAATAATTATGATTCTTTGATTGAATATGAAGAAAACCAATTCCCGGTGAAAGGCTCTATTTATTCATATTGCGCCCAGAACAAAGATCCAATATGCAATTATTTTTATTACTCTCCTGAAAAATTTGTGGAAAGAAAAGGTGGGCTTGTTTTTCATTATTCAGTATGCAAAATGAAATATGATGATGGAAAAATAATAAATGAGCCCTGTGTTGTTTCTGTTGAATATTCGGGAAAAAATTATCCGATAAACCTATCCCATGATACGATTGTGTATATACCTGAAAAAGGAACATATTTTTCATATATCGGCGATATAATCCACAGGGCATATTTTAAGATAAATGCAAATGGGACAGAATATTATCTTGCAAAAGGAGATAATAATCCAATTTTAGATATACAAATGTATGATTATAATTATAAAATCGGAAACCTTCCTGCAAAAGAGATTCATGGAAAACAGATACTTGGAGTTCCTTATCTGGGCTATCTGAAATTATTTCTTTCCGGATTTTTTGAAGAATATCCCCAATGCAAAACCAACCTGATTTACGATTATGTAAAATGAACTATCTTACATAGGAATCCTCATTGTTTTTCAAAACACTTATTAGTTCATTCAAGGATTTTTTTATTTTTCTTTTTTCAGATGATTCCCATTTAAATGAATCTATTTTTTCATCCCATTTCATAAGGACAGAAAAGATTTTATGGGTTAATCTATCAGAATCAGTATTGTTTGCATAAGTTATCAGAGTCCTTATTGCATAATCAGAATCAGATTCTCCAAGCGCATCTATTATTGCGATTCTAAGCATCCGGAATCGTTCTGAATCAAATGCAGAGTAATAATTGAAAAGGTGGGTTAAAAGTTTTGCAGAAGTTGTATCTTTTAGTTCTCCAAGTAAGGAAATTAAAAAAATTGAGCCTTCTATTGATGAATAGAAATTAAAAATTGCCCTGTAAGTTGAAAGTTTTAGTTTTTTTGGCTCTTCATTTGGAAACTTGGATTTGAAAAAACCAAAATTAAACGGAACCCTAAAATCCCAAAACTGGGTAAGATTTTCAAAAATAAGATGGACAATATTTTGTTTGATTACATCCCCTCCTTTATTATACTTTTGAATTATGGAATTTTTTGCCTCATCTCTTTTTGTGATATCTGCGGCAACAGGATAAAAACCAATTGTAAGAAACATTTTGTTTAATTCTTCAAGGTCTTTTGCAAGCTCTGGATCTATTTTTTCAGATGAAGGTTCTTTTGGAATTTTTTGCAAGGTTTGATTTATTTTAGGATTGCTTCTGGGCTTTTTTATTTTTCGCTTGTTTTTTTTTCTAGGAGTCATAATGATATAAGAGAATAAGGATACTTAAATATATTTATCAGTTATATTTATTTAGCAAGATTCTATAAAGTTAGAAATAAGCATTTGCTTTCTCTGTTAAAAGAAGTTATCTCTGCTGACTTTATGATAACATAATATTTAATATCAAATAACTTTTTAAAAGCTTCATATTAACAAATAAAATAATGGTATTTATGGAATTTAAATGGTTTAGTAAAGAAAAGACCACAACTGAAATAGAACTTCTAATACATGAAGCTAGGATAAATAATATGATGCGGGCCTGTTTATGATTGATAAGGAAAAGATATGGAATAAAGTAGTTAGAGGGGAAACAGATGAGGTAGTAGCATTAGGAGGAGAAGCAGTAGAACCTATAATAGATGGAATAAAGAATTGTCACACTTTTAGTATTGGAAAGGCTTACATAGAAATATTAGCCGAAATAGCAAAATCAGATGAAAACATATTCCAAAGATTGATTAATGAATTAGAAAGTAATGAATGGGTTCTTGGGGATTGGATTGTTAAAGAATATTGCGCAAACGCATTGGGCCTAATTAAAGATCCGAGGGCAATAGATGCATTAATAACGGGATTAACATGTGGCAGTTCTGTTGTAAGAAAAGCATGTGTAATTGCATTAGGTGAAATCGGCGATTCAAGAGCAGTGGATATCATAATAAAAAAAGTTAATGGCATGGCCCCCTGTATTAATGAAGAATATGCAAAAATATTAGGTTTAATCCAAAATCCAAGAGCAGCAAACATATTAATAGAAGGACTAAATAATGAAAAGTATGATGTAAGAAAAGCCTGCATAGAGGCATTAGCCAAAATAGCACAATCAGATGAAAAAACATTTCAAAGACTAATCGAGGAACTAGAAACTAATCAGAATTTAAATGTTAAAAGAGGTTGTGCAGAAGCGTTAGGAATGATAAGGGATCCAAGAGCAGTAGAATACCTGATAAATGGATTAAAAGACCTCAATTTTGAGTTTAGAGAAGCCTGTGCAATCGCATTAGGTCTTATAGGGAATCCAAGAGGACTTGCTTTCAAAAAGATTATTTGTGATAAAAATGAAAAAGATGCAATAAAAATAGGAATAGTTAAGACATTAGAAATTATTAAGGAGTATATAGAACTAATAAAGGATTATCGTCCAAAAGAAAGAGTAACAGAAATCAAAATCGATCTATACTCATTTTTTAGAAAAGTATTTGAAAAAGAATCTAATTCAAGAATGAGAATGGATTTACCCGAATTAAAGATGAAACCTCCAAAGAGAGGTCCTATGTTACATGCTCAATTGAGGGTTGCAACATGATTACGAAAGAAGAAGTAATGAAATTAGCAACACTCGGAAGAATAGAAGAATTGGCCAAATTAGGGGATGAGGCAGTAGATATTTTAATAGCAGAATTGCAGGATCCCCATTTTAATACTAACCAAACTTGCATAAACTCCTTAGTAGAAATAGCAAAATCCGATGAAGAGACTTTTCAGAGACTAGTTGAAGAATTAAAAAGTAATAAAGACTTAAAAATTAAAGCAAACTGTGCAAAGATACTGGGAATGATAAAAGATCCAAGGGCAGCAAACATATTAATAGAAGGACTAAAATATGATAATTATTTTATAATCCAAGAATATATAGAGGCATTGACAGAAATAGCAAAAACAAATGAAAATACTTTTCAGAAACTAATTACCGAGTTAGAAAATAATAAAGAATGGGAAATTAAGGAAGTTTGCATAAGATCATTGAGTTTGACAATGGATCCAAGAGCAGCAAATTATCTAATAACAGGCTTATCAAATGGCATATTAGCGTATAGCTCCACTGCTCAAAAAGCATGTATAATAGCATTGGCAGAAATAGCAAAAACAAATGATGATATATTTCAAAAAATAATCCATCACTCATTGAATAATCCAGATGACCAGGTCAGAGCAAATTATATCGAAATACTAGGTTTAACAAGAGATCCAAGAACTGTGGATTTCTTATTGAAGATATTTAAGGATAAAAATATACACATTCGAGTGGCCGATATAAATGCCATGGGCAATATCTGTGATAAAAGAGTGGTGGATCTTCTCATAATGGAAATGATTAATAGAAATTCCGCTATTTGTAGAAACTGTGCAATGGCCTTGGAAAAAATAGGAGATCCACAAGGACTTGCTTTTAAAAAAATAATTTATGAAAAAAGTAAAAAATATGTAAAAAAGATAGGGATAGTTAAGACATTAGAAATTATTAAGGAGTATATAGAACTAATAAAGGATTATCGTCCAAAAGAAAGAGTAACAGAAATCAAAATCGATCTATACTCATTTTTTAGAAAAGTATTTGAAAAAGAATCTAATTCAAGAATGAGAATGGATTTACCCGAATTAAAGATGAAACCTCCAAAGAGAGGTCCTATGTTACATGCTCAATTGAGGGTTGCAACATGATAATTGAACGAAAACTGTTTTTAGATATACTTGGCCTGATAAAACAAGGAAAAACAGATGAAGTGATAGCATTAGGAAGTGAGGCAGCAGATCCAGTAATAGAACTAGCAAGTTTGGATCCATCTCTTAAGAACTCGTGTGTGGAGATATTAGCCGAACTAGCACAAATGCATGAGGATATTCTTCAAAAACTAATTAGAGGATTGGAATCAGAAGGTGCATATACAGAATTCCAAATAATATATGCAGAAGCACTTGGCCTAGTAAAAAATCCAAAAGCAATAGATGCACTTAAATGTGGATTAGGCCATTGGAATGAGGGTATTGGCGAATCATGTGAAGAGGCATTAATCACGATGGCAAAAAAAGATGAAAATATCCTATATAAATTAGTTAAAGAATTTGAAAAATTTCAAAATTCCGGAAATTACCAAAATCTTGAAAGATGGCGCTATGGAAGAACATTGAAAAGTTATATAGCAATCCTTGGAAAAGTAAAAAATCCGATTGCAATAGATATGCTAGCAACCGGACTAAAGCACTTCAATCCTAATTCCCAGTTAGATTTCCAAAAAGAATGCGTAGAGGCATTAGGCATGATAGGGACCTCCAAGTCAACTGATATACTAATAAACACCTTAAAGTGTGGAGATAACAAACTCAAAAGAGCCTGTATAGGGTCCTTAGTAGAAATAGCAAAATCAGAAGAGGATTCATTCCAAATAATTGTTGATAAATTTAAGGCCAGCAGGGATATTGGAATCAAAGACTCATGTGCAGAAATCTTAGGTTTGGTAAAAGATAAGCGGGCAGTAGAGACATTAATAGAAGGACTGGGGCATCCTTCTGCCAGAATAAGGATAACCTGTACAAAGTCATTGGGTATGATAAGAGATCGCAAGGCAACAAAAGCATTAATCCAGCAATTCAACGGCATGGATATTAAGGCATATTTACCGCTTTCAATGATGCTAAGGTCAGGAGACCCCAGAGCATTAAGTCCACTGACAGATGATTTATTAGACTCTGTCTGCATCAAGGTTTTTTGCGCAGAATCATTAGGCATGATCGGAGATAAAAAAGCAGTAGGTTTACTAATAATAGGACTTAAGCACTTTGATACAAGTGTTGTAAAAGCCTGTGCAACCGCATTAGGTCTTATAAAAGATCCAAGAGCAGTAAATGCATTAATAAAAGGATTAACAGATCCTAATTTTGAGATTAAAAAAGCCTGCATAGAGGCATTAGGTCTTATAGGAGACAGGCGAGCAACAGATTCATTGGTAAAACTATTAAAACATTGTGATTGGGATATCAGACTTGCCTGCGCAAGAGCATTAAGGGAACTAGGAGATATAAAATCAGCGGATGCGTTATTAGATAGTTTAGAGGACCGTGCATTTATTATTAGAGAAATTTATATGACTACATTAGCATCAATGGCAAAAAAAGATGAAAAAACTTTTCAAAAATTAATTAAAAAATTAGAAACTTGTAGCAATTTGGATGTTAAACAAGCCTGCGCGGGAGCTTTGGGCTTAATAGGAGACTCAAGGGCAGTAGAGCTCTTAATAAAAGAATTAGAGAATAAGAATAATTGGGAGATCAAGGATGATTTGGCAACAGCATTAGGTATGATAGGAGACTCAAGGGCAGTAAACTCGTTAATAAAAGGATTAACAAGTACAGGATATGTTAATCCTCCAAAGGCCTGCGCAGAAGCACTAGAAAAGATAAAGGATCCAAGAGGAATTGCTTTCAAAAAGATTATTTATGATAAAAGTAAAGAATATATATCAGAAATAGGAATGGAAAAAACTAGAGCAACTATAAAAGAATATTTAGAACTTATAAAAAATGATTATCCAAAAAAAGAACTGGCAAAAATCAAAATCGAGTTATACGCATTTTTTAGAGAAACATTTGAAGAAGAATCCAGTTCAAGAATAAAAATGGAACTGCCTGAATTAAAGATGAAACCACCAAAGAGAGGTCCTATATTATATACTCAATTGAAGGTTGCAACATGATTACGAAAGAAGAAGTAATGAAATTAGCAACACTCGGAAGAATAGAAGAATTGGCCAAATTAGGGGATGAGGCAGTAGATATTTTGATAAAGGAATTAAGCAATTATTCCTTTAATACTTTTGAAATTTGCGCACAAGCGCTGAGCCGGAATAGAGAAAAAAGAGCCATAGACCTGCTAATAGAAGGACTGGGCAATTATGATTACAGAGTTGTAAAAGCTTGTGTAAAGGCATTAATTTTAATAGGCGATCCAAAAGGACTAGATTTCATAAGAATAATTCACGATAATAATCAGAACCACGCACTGGATATAGGAATGGTTAGGACATTAGAGATCATCAGGGAACATCTTCAACATGCAAAAAAAGATTCAAAACGACTAAGACTGTTAAAAATGAAATTATTTTCATTTTACAGGGTAGCATTTGAAAGGGAATCAGGCTTGAGGCAAAAACTGAAATTACCCGGATTAAAACTGGGAAATGCAAGAGTCTATCCACCAAAAATCAATAATACGTTAAGGCTAGGAATAAGCCCTAAAAAGATATATTTAAACAATTTTCGGTTAAACTAATTCTTACAAGTTCTATAATCTAGAAAAGGAGAAAAGAATTTTTATAAAAAGGTGATTTTGTATGGCAAATGTAAAAGGTGAAGCTCTGCCTGAGGGCTCTCAGAGAATTTTGGGAAGAGACGCAATGAGAATAAATATGGCAATTGGATATGCAGTTGCAAATATCTTGAAGACAACGCTTGGTCCGAAAGGAATGGACAAGATGCTTGTAAGCGATTTAGGAGATATTGTAATAACAAATGATGGAGCCACAATTCTAGAAGAAATGAATGTGGACCACCCGGCGGCAAAATTAATGGTTGAAATTGCAAAAACACAAGATAAGGAAGTTGGGGATGGAACAACAACCTCAGTAGTTATTGCAGGAAATTTGTTAAAAAAAGCAGCTGATTTGATTGACCAGAATGTCCATCCGACAACAGTAATTAAAGGGTATGAACTGGCAGCAAAAAAAGCAATGGAAATATTAAAGACCATTTCAAGCGATGTTTCAATGAAAGATGATGCAATCCTGCAAAAAATTGCAGCAATTTCCATGGGTTCAAAAGGCATTGGAAGCGATTCTGAAAAAGATAAAATATCAAAGCTTGTGGTTGATGCAATAAAAGAGATTGCAGAAGAGAAAGATAAAACCATCTCAATTGATGATGACCTGATTAAAATAGAGAAAAAATCAGGTGGAGAAGTAATGGACACCTCTCTTATAAGAGGAGTTTTAATTGACAAGGAAATAGTTCACTCAGGAATGGTAAAATCATTAAAAAATGCAAAAATAGCATTAATTGATGCGGCACTTGAAATTGAAAAAACAGAAACAGATGCAAAAATTGAAATAACCTCCCCTGAGCAAATGGAGGCATTCTTAAAACAAGAAGAAAAAATGCTCAGAGGAATGGTTGAAAAAATCAAGGCATCCGGGGCAAATGTTGTATTCTGCCAAAAAGGGATTGATGATGTTGCCCAGCACTATTTGGCTTCTGAAGGAATAGTTGCAGTAAGAAGAGTAAAAAAGAGCGATATGGAAAAACTTTCAAGGGCAACTGAAGCAAAGATAATGTCGAGTGTTGATGTTTTAAGTCCAAAGGAAATTGGTTTTGCCGGAGAAGTTTATGAGAAAAAGATTGCAGGAGAGGCAATGGTTTTTGTTGAAAAATGCAAGCACCCAAAAAGTGTCACTCTTTTTGTAAGGGGTGGAACTGAGCATGTTGTTTCAGAAGTTGAAAGGGCAGTAGTAGACTGCATCGGAGCAGTATCTTCTGCGCTTGAAAGCGGAAAATATGTTATCGGAGGAGGGGCAGCAGAAATGCAGCTCTCAAAACAGCTTCATGAATACGCAACCCAGATTGGCGGACGAGAGCAGCTTGCAATACAAGGATTTGCAGAAAGTTTGGAATCAATTCCAAAAGCACTTGCAGAAAATGCAGGAATGGATGCAATAGACACCCTGGTTTCTCTTAGAAACAAACACGCAAAAGAGGGCACTACTTTTGGAGTTGATGTCTTGAAAGGAAAAGTTTCTGATATGAAAGAAAGCGTCCTTGAACCTGAAAAAGTAAAAAGACAGGCGATAACATCTGCAACAGAAACTGCAAGGCTTATCTTAAGAATTGATGATATTATAAGCTCGAGAGGAAAAGGACCTGCAATGCCTCCTGGAGGAATGGGCGGCCCGGGAATGGATATGGGCGGAGATTATTAGTTTTTTCTTTTTATTTTTCTCTAATTTTAAATATTTTATATAAGATAGTTATAATGCTTGATCGTGTCCGCGGTGGTGTCCAAATGTTGCCTCAGAATGGATATAACCTTCCCCTATAATTCTTGAAGATACGCTCAATGTAACAGGTGATGCTGGAAAATCTCCTATCTCTTTACCATTCTTCAATCCAATATTATATTCTATGTCTCCTTCTATTCTCCTAATTTTGATATTTTCTCCTCCAGTTTCAATCCTAAACTCGTGTTTTCTCACCGTCCATCCAGTATTCAAATATCCAGTGACAGTATATCTCATTTCTCCATCTATTTTTTCCTTTTTTACACTAGTTAAAGTTATAAAGGATTGATCCGGAAGTTCTGCAACCGGGTTTTTTTCACTTAAAACTACTTGTGTTTCTCCAAATTCGTTTTTACCAACTTTTATTGGAGAAATATATCTGCTTTCATCAACTATTACATGAGTCTCAATATCTACCCCCTACCATGGCTTTTTTGGATGGTCTAGAATCAGTAATGGTCTTAATCTGTATGGGAATTCTATATCTGCAATCTTTCCATGTCTTGAGGATATGACCACTCTTTCTTCCCCATTTATCAAAATTTCGTTAACTTTTTCAAATACTGCAGAATATGTTCATTCAATTCCTCTGGAAAAAAGGGCAGAAGAAAGGGATCTTAAGAAGGGCCTCCTAAGGGAAGCATCAAAATTATTGGGAATCCCCGAGAGCATAATAAAACGAAAGAAAAAAGCGGCCTAATACGGTTCAGGCATCCATAAAATTCTTTTGAGAAATTCTGATTTTATAAATAAAAACTATCCCCCGAAAATTTAGGGAAAAGTGTATTTCTTTATGTTTTTTAAATATTTCTATATGTAGTTATAAATTATTATAATGGGTGAACATATGAGATTGTTTAGACCAAGACCCAAAAAAGTTATTGGCAATACCACAATTGTTAGGAAAAAAGGACCTTATCTTATTTCTTTTAATATGGGATTTTCCGGGCTTCCTTTTGTTGACGCTCTTAAAAAAGGCGGATGAAGAATCCGTAGTTCTCATCCCCCATCCAATGGCAGATTCTATTATAACAGATTCCTCTAGAGATTGTTTGAGAGCATCTAATTTTTTTACAGGAGCGCTTGCGGCTTATACCACTCCGGGAAAGAAATTAGGTAAAGTTATTTCCAATAAGGATAAGGACGGCTTTGTATGGAGATTTCCCGTTCCTCAATGGCTTAAAGACCATAGCGATACTCTTCTGCTAGTTAGTCATCCGAAATATTTAGTTGAAATAGACGGAAGATACAGAGTAGTCCATATCCCTGATATAAATGATATAAAATTTGTTTACGGCTTTCCCCGGTTAAATGGATATTACCTGGTAGAGGACCTTACCCAGAGAATTCCCTCATTTAAAGCCAGGGATGCTTCCTTGGGCATGAGGGAACTGAGAAGGCTTGAAAAAAATATAGGCCCGATTGTCCGCACATGCGGAGATGTTTGCTATGGCAAGCATATAGTTTATCTTAACGTGGATCCTTCACATTCCAATACATTCGATGTAGTTGCAGGGTCCACTTAATTTATTTTCTCTCCCTCATCACTCTATCCATGTTTGCCCTCCGAATTGATTTTCCGGATCTAAATATATGGGCCTTGAGGATACTATTATCTCAGCAGGTACTTCAGGGAACAAAATCAGCCTTTTCAATTCCATTCTTATTGTATATTCCTTCTCATTGAATTTATCTTCAATGGTCCTTCTCTCATTTGTTTCAAAATAAAAGTAATCACGGAAATTTACAGTTCCATTATTCAGATATCCTTCTACAAACCATCTTGGAGTTTCATCTGCATTTTTCTCTATTACCTGGGTTAATACTATTAATGATTTGTCCGGAAGCTCTGCTGCAGGATTTTTATCATTCAGATATACCTTTGTTTCCCTAAACACACGAGGCTCAACTTCCCTTGAAAATTTATATTCTGTTTTTCCAGCCATCATATGGGTTTTCTTTTTCATTTCAGCAAAACCATTTGACGGAAAAACCCTGTAATTAATGGGTGCGATTTTTGGTTCGAATGGAAAAACCAAGTTAACATTTCTGTTACCCAGATGTATAATTACCTTTTCGCTCCCTTTTTCTACTATGGTACTGTTTACTATAGACCTGAGTGAAATCAGCGAATCAAGAGGGGCATATCCTCTTGCAAGCCTATATTCAGTATCAATTTCATTAATTCTTACTTCTGATTTGGTGCCCCAATGGGAGAAATCAACTGTTATAAAATAGTTTCCTTCTTTTGCTATTACCTTCTTTTCCCCTGGCTCTAGTGACACGCATTCCTTGTTTACATAAAATTCTGTTCCTGCTTTCGCATCATCAAATATAGTCCCTCTTACCCCTGCCTTTATATTTTTTATAAAAAATCCTCCCCGAGCGTGAATATTTTTTTCCCCTTTCTTTTTGCTGTTTTTTTTATCACTTCCAATGCCCTTCCCCGCGCCCCGGTGATTACCTTCCCTTTTTTTATAATCCCTGCCTTTTCCCCTGCAATCTTTCCTTCTGTTTTTCCCAGCCATCTTGTATGCTCCAGCCCTATATTTGTAATTATCCCAATTTCTTCATTTGCAATGTTCGTTGCGTCCAGCCTTCCGCCCATTCCTGTTTCCATCACCGCATACTCTACTCTTTTCTCTGAAAAATACCTGAATGCGATTGCGGTTATGGCTTCAAAAAGGGTAATTTTTCCTCCGGAATCCAAATATTTTATTATTTCTCTTGAATATTTTTTTAATAATTTATTGGGGATTTTTTCCCCGTTGATTTTTATTCTTTCATTATAATCAATTAGATGAGGGGAGTAAAAACTCCCTGTTCTGTATCCTGCTTCTTTTAATATGGAGGATAAATAAGCAACTACAGAACCTTTTCCATTTGTTCCTGCAACCAGAATTACCTTAAAATTATTCTGGGGGTTTCCCCATTTTTTTAATAATTTTCTAATTCTGGATAAACCTAGAGTAGAACCCAGTTTAGAAAGTCTTTTTTCAAGAATTTCCACATATTTAGAATAAAGAAAAAAATAAAAAAAGCATAAGGTTAGTTTATTTTTTTTATTTCCAAGTCTGAAAAGTATATAATCTCTTCCTTCATATATGCTGAGGATAGTTTTATGTTATAAGCACCGTATTCCGGTAATTCTACGTTTATTTCTGAGTTTTCATTCATATAGACTAATTTTATTGAATTTTCTTTTGCATATCCATTATCGTAGTAGTATTCGTAGGGGTTTTGTTCCATTGCTTCATTGTCTATTATCGCTATTGTTACATTTTTTCCATATTCTGCATACAGGTCCGCATAAATTATTTTGAAATACAGCTCATTACCGAAATTAAGTAAACTCGAGTTTTTTTGCTTCTTGAATAAGGTGGTATTGTTTTTCTTTATCTCATATTCTTTTTCCGGATCATATATTACAAAATAGGTCTCTTTTTCATCGATACAAACTTCCATCCACTTTCCTGCAAAAAGATAAGACGGGTCTGCATTTGCTATGTATACCTTTTTATCTCCTAAATCTATTGTTTTATTTATTACTGAACTATCTTTATTTTCGATACTTTGTTCAATAATTAAATTATCTTGGATGACTTCATCATTTTCTTTTATTTGAAGCTTTAACAATATGTTATTATCTGGATAATTCCCCTCTACCTGTTCTAATTCCAAAGAATAATTATTTTCTAGTTTTATCTGCTCATGTAAATGTAAAATATCACAACTGTTAAAATTTTCTTTTTCATTAACGCTTTCAATTATTACCTCACTGGAATTTATACAGGCGCCTTCATAGCAGCTATATCCAGAAGGGCAATAAACAAGTGTATTTTTCATTTCATTATCTAAACAATAAAATTCAATTAAGCCAGCATAGCTGCAGGTGTCTGTAAATTCTTCAGAACCATTGTAAAGGATTCCAATTTCAAATAGGTTTTTTCCTCCATCAGAATCCTCACATATTTTTTCTTCAGATTCTATATCCTCTATTTTTGTTATTTCTAAATCTATCCAACTAGAATTAGCTGTAAAAGCAGGTGCTATCATGTAAGCTTTAACCTCATAGTTCTCTCCATTTGTAGCTTCATAAAAAACAGCTGTTTCTTCAGTACTATCCATATCTTGATATATATCTACTAACTCTGATTCTCCATTATTTGTTATGTTAATTATTGCTCTTTTTTTACCTGTTTCACCAGTATAATCATAACCTATATCATATACTGTAAATTTTATTCCATCCAGTTCAATATATTCTCTTACTTTTAGTTTTTCCCCCAATATCTCTTCTTCTGTTCCCTCTTCAGGAATTCCAATTCCTTTACTTTTTATTATAATTTTTGGTTCATTTTCCAAATCTTCAAATTCAATGGTTAGCCTCTCATCGTTGAAAAATAAATCTATTTTCTCGTTATTTTCCAAATCATAGAAGTATCCATCTAAGTATACAACCATTCTTTTTACGCAGTCTTCATCATAATCAAAAACTATTTTCCATTTGTCGTCATTGAAAAAAGACTCCCCTTCTTTAAAATCTGAAACATTGTATGTTTCTCCGAAAATATCCATTGTTTCAGAATCGCATTGCTCAAATTCATAAGTATAAATTGCTTTGAATAAAACTCCTTTATTGTCTTTAATCATAGGGTAAAGCCATATGGCCTCATTTTCATTTAATGCGGGGAGTTCACCATTATCTAATTTTAGAAAATGTTGTTGGTATTGATTAACATTAACAAATTCTTCTTCATAGAAATATAAAGGGAAATACAACGTATTATTTTCTTGGAATGAATTTATTGTAACTATAGTTACATTATCTTTTTCCTCTATATCTATATAATCCTTTAAATAAACTGAAGGATAACCCCCATTTATTTTACTTTTGTTTATATATACAGGAGAGACTGGAGGATTTAATTCCTGAATTTTATCTTCCACCCAGCTTAAAATATCAGACCCATTTTCAGGTAAATTACTTTCTGAGATAGTACACCCGAATAATAGCATCATAATTCCCAACATTGCAAACATAACCTTTTTCATGTAAATCACAGAAAACTTAGAAATTTTGTTATTTATAAAGACTTTTTAGAAAAACCTTTTAACAAATATATTTATAAATAAGAATCTTGTATTTTTTTCATGGATTTACTGAAAAATATCCTTTTTGTGCTAGTATTATTCTCAATTTCATACCCCAGTTTTATCCATGGGAATATCTACAGCTCGGATATGAATAAACTTGATAATGTTTTTATAAAAATTGAAGGAAGCTTTTCCTATTATAAAGTTGCTGAAAGCTCCAATTATTCCTTATTTTTACCAGAAGGAGAATATTTAATTTCTGCAAGTTCCTTTGATGAATCAGGGAATCTAATGTATTATTTTGAGAATAACATAATTGTAAATGAGGAAGATCAAAAAATAGATTTAGTGCTTGAGCCGGTTTCAAATAGTTATCTTTTCTATATAATTGCGATTTTGCTTATTATTGTTATAACATTATCCTTCAAATTCTTCAAAAAAGAAGAAAAGAAACAAGAAGTTTCAATTCCTGTGACAAATGTTTTAGATGAGAACTCTAAAAAAGTTCTTCAAACTATAGAGAGTTTTGAAGGAAGGTGCACCCAAAAAGAGTTAAAACAGTCCTTAAATTTCTCAGATGCTAAATTAAGCTTAATTTTAACCGAATTGGAGTCTTTAAGTAAAATAAAGAAATTCAAAAGAGGAAGAGGAAATATAATAAAAAAACTTTAAATTATTGAAATACAATGAAAACTAATCCGATTAAGTATATTGTAAATAGAATCAAAGATCCTAGCATTCCCCAATAAAACTCTTTCTCATGGAAACTATATTCCTTGAGATTTTCTCTAATTAGATACCCTGCGCTTATCACGATTATAACCATTGAGTAATTTGTTAATCCTAGTATATTGTTTAAAATATACGTTGATATGACTATTCCTGCTATTAATCCAATTACCAATCCAAGTGTTTTCTTTGAATTAATTTTATTTTTTATCTGTTTTTTACAATGCAAAAACATTGTAAGTGATATTAAAATTCCTAATAATGGAACTGAAACAATTTCCATTTTTTCAAAATTTTCCAATCCTAAATAAAAAAGTAAAATTATAGGTAAAAATACTGCTAAGAAAGATAATAATGCCAATATCAAATAATCTTTTCTCATATTTTTTCACCTTTTGCAAGCATTAATCAAATTATACATTAACATAGCTCTAGTAGTTAATCCAACCCCCCCGTAGGTACCGCAGTCATTGCCATATTAAGGGAGGTAAACAGGTCCATGCCTGTGAATGAGAGGAAGGCAATTCCTATGAACGTGAGCGCCGCATAGATTTTCAGGATTGTCTTTAATGTCCCTCTCATTGTAGGCTTGATGAAATCGCTCCTTCCCTCTGCCTTTGAGAAAAGGAAGGGATTGGTGCTCTGGTCCAATAGGAAGAATACAAAGGCCACTATTCCTAATCCGCCCATCCACTGTTCAAAGCTCCTCCAGAAGATTATCTGGTGGGGCAGTCCTCCTACGCTTTCATATATCGTGAATCCCGTTGTTGTCCACGCTGATACGCTTTCAAAATAGGCATCAAGAATTGGAAGGCCGTTCATGTAATAGACAAAACAGCTCAGTAAAGGTATGAGGATCCATGCAAGGACTATTGACACTATATTGCAGTGGAGCGGTATTTCCTCCTTTACTTCCTTATGGAAGTGCTTTATTACCAGGGCGAGGAGCAGCATTGCCGTTCCCTGGATTATAAAATAAAGGGAGGTTTTCCATTCCTCTGTCCCGAAAATCAATAATGGAAGTACCGCAGGGACAAGGTTGAAATAGGAAAAGAGCTCAAGTATTTCCGCAAGCCTTACAAGTATGAATCCTATTTTGGAGGGTTTGTCTTTCATGCTTTTCATTGGTACTACTAGGTTAATGTTTTAAACAATAATGTTTTTTCCATTCAGAGCGAGCGTTCGTGCCCGATTCCCCCATATATGGCTTCTGGAACAACATTGTTGCTTTTATTATTTTCCATAATTGACGCGTAAACGGTTAATTTCACAGGTCTTTCCGGGAAAAGAGCTATTTCTTCTGGATTATCCAAATTGACGGTGTATGATATGTCTGTCCTCATATGCGCCTCTATTACCGCCTGTTTTTTTCCTGTTTCGATCTTGAAATGGTGTTCTCTTTCCCACCAGTCTTTCAGATATCCTTTAACAGAATAGTTTGTTTCTTCCTTAATTCTTTCCTTTGTTACGCTGGTCAGCACTATTATAATTTTATTTGGGAGTGTGGCTGAAGGATTTTTTTTACCTAGGACAACTTCTGTTGCACCAAATCCTGTTTCCCCAAAGCCTTCTGGTTTTACATCCCCGTTTTCAACCGCCATTAAATGGGTTTCTTTCTGTACCCCCCACCATGGTTTTTCAGGAATTTCAGATATCTGTTCTGGCCTTATCCTGTACGGAAATTCTACCCTTGCAATTTCCCCTTCCTTTGAATGTATGATTACTCTTTCTCCTCCTTTCACTGCACTATCATTGACCTTTTCAGATAGGAAACCTATCCCGGGACCGAGAGGGACATAACCTGTTTCCGCCCTTTTCTTCTCATCCAGTTCGTACACCCCGATTAGGGGTTCCGCTTTTGAGTGATATAAAGGAAATGAAAAAGTTACAAAATGCTTTCCTTTTTTTGCTATTGGCCTGGCACTATTTTCCTTTACAGTCATACAGTTTCCATCTACATAAGCTATAGTTCCCAATGTCGGCTTGCAAGACATGGTTGATTTAATTCTTTCCTGGTCCCTCAAGTCATTAATTTTTATATCTATATCCTTTGCCATGATTCCCATAAAAATAAGTGCGGTTCCAGCAAGTATTCCCCCGCCTAAAAGGCAGGCTTTCTTGAAAAATGATTTTGTCTCTGTTTTTGTCAAATTTTTCTTTCCCAATTTCATAATAAACAGACAAGAGCTACTTATTGAATAAATGAGAAGTGACTTCCAAATTGAACTTCTGAAAAACCACAACCACAAGAGCACCTATGGCGAGAGGATATTATTACTTCAACAGGTATGTTCGGAAAGTTTCCCAGATTTTCATTTCCTATTTTTATTGAATATGTCTTATCACTTGATTTACCTTCAAAAGTCCATCCATATTCACTCTCGAACCTAAAACAGTTCTCAGCCCTTACAGCTCCATCGTTTAGATGCCCTTCAATAAAAAATTCCGGTTTTGTATCCATTTTTTCCTTTATTACCTTGGTTAATACTATTAAGGAATTATCCGGAAGCACTGCAGCAGGATTTTTCCCATCCAAATATACTTTTGTTTCCCCGAACTGTCCTCCGCCAACTTCCCTTGAAAATTTATATTCTGTTTTTCCGGTCATCATATGGGTTTCTTTTTTTATCCTGCCCAAAGCCATAGTTCCGCGGTGGACGGGCATGACTTCTGGTTTAAACGGGAAGCTTATAACAGTGTCTTTATTCCCCCAATGGACAATCACTTCTTCCATTTTATCTTTTACTGTGGTTCTATTGACTATAGACCGGAACGATTTTATTGACTCAAGAGGAGTATATCCTTCTTCAAGCCTGCGTTTGATATCTATTTCATTAACTTCGACCTCTGAATAGGTTCCCCCGGGAGAGAAATCAACAGTTATAAAATATTCTCCTTCTTTTGCTATTATTCTTTTTTCCCATGGTTTTATAGTTACGCATTCATTATCTACAAAAAATTTAGTTCCCTCTAATGATTCGCACTGGATGTCTTGCCTGACTGTTTCCTGATCTTTTTTATCATATTCCCTTAGGTTTATTTCGTCTTTCAATAAGGTCCTAGGGATTACTATTGTTGCAATTATCGCGCATACTAGAGCTGATCCAAAAAATTTTCCGAAATATGATCTTCTCTTTTTCTTTGACTCTGGTTTCGTTTCCCCTAATTTTTTGGCACTTCTCCATTTTAATTTCATAAATTCACCTTATTTAGACCTGTGACTTATAAATAGTTTCACTTTGGTTTTCGGGAATCTGCTTAAATCCTGCTCTGGGATTTCTACTCCATAATCGCCCTGATATCCATATTCGGATTCCCTATTTCCTTCTGAATTAATAGTTTTTGCAGAAGCTCTGTCGCCATTGGCATACCCTTTAAATCGGATTAATCTATAGCTGTCATTTGATAATGATCCCAGGTCTGCTATAGTCCCGACCACATAATATTCAGGAGTTCCATTCTCATCTTTTTTCATGTGCACTTCCCTTAGCAGAACTTTGCCTCTGTTGGGGAGTTCTGCACAGTCATCCATATCCAGTCTAATCAATGTAAGACTAAAAGGCGCATATATGCCGCTTTCCATTTCTTCTGCCATTGTCATATTTGTTTTTCTAAGTTTAATTCCGCCTTCTTTGGGTATGGAAACATGTGTTATTTCATCCGGTCCCCACCAGGGTTTTTCAATTTCATCCTGAATATTTTCAACTCCAAACGGAGCCCATATTCTTACCATTTCTTTGTTTTCTCCGGGAGGATATATCCTTATCTCTCTATTATCACCCAATGGTATCGTGGGAGCTAATATTGGAAAGTTCATCCCTACACAGTCAGTTATATCAGGGCATATTTCATTCCTTCTTTTATCATCAATCCTTTTGACTACAATTCCTTTGAGTCCGGAAGGAAATGCAGCACTTTCAAATAAATATTCCCCCTCCTTGAATAGCACGCATCCGCGGCTGTAATTTGAATGTTCTCCAATGTATTTCCAGTTAATGTTCCCTTTAATTCCGTTTACAACTATATTTATTCCCACAGACTTTTTTGTTAGATTTTCCTCTATTCTTGCCTTATCTAAATCACTATGGCCACACATAAGACTCATAATAGGAATCATAATTGTTCCAGCAGCAAGTGCAAATTTTGCAAACATTCTTTTTCTTACTCCTTCTCTTTTGGGTTCTTTTCTCATTAATTCTCGTTTTTTAAATCTCATATTTTTCACCTTCAATAGTTAGTATTATCTCTTATGGCTGTGAAACATATATCTTAATCATGGTAACCGGGAAATTGCTCAAATCCTGCTCTGGGATACTCACTGTATATCTTGTTAAGTCACTATCTGAAAATAAGTTGTTAACATGAATATGTTTTTCTCCGCAAAATCCGTTAAAATGAAGAACCCTGTCCGGGGAAACAGTTGATGCTCTATCCATTCTGTCCCTTATGCTTCCTTCTATATAATAATTGGCCCTTCCGCTGTTCCCTCTCATGCCAGTTACTTTTTCTAGTACCATCTTTCCTCCGTTTGGAAGTTCTACGATATGATTTTTCATATTCAGTTCTCTATAAGTTTTTGAGAATGTATATGGAGAACTCATCTTTTCCTCATCCGGACTCACATTTGCTTCTATTTCACTTTCTTCTGGGATAGATATGTGTGTTATTGTATCTGGCCCCCACCATGGATTTTCAGGAAATTCAGCTCCCTTAGCATTAAGTTCAAATGGAAAAATTACTTTTACCATTTCCTGGTTTTCACCTGCCTTATATATTCGTATTTCTTCAGCTCCTTTCCAGTGTACACTTTCCCATTTCATGAGTTCTCCAGATGTTTCACTGCAATTGATTATGTCCGGGCATAGCATAGCTCTTGTTTCTTTGTCAAATTTCTCTATAGTTATTTTTCCCATTTTGGATTCAAGGTCAGCAACAACCAGATAGCCATCTTTCTCAAAAAGCACAGTCCTTCTATTATTACGTATTGTTCCTTTCATATCGTTTACAATTACGTTTGTGCCAGAGCTTCGTTGAGAAAGATCGTTTTCTATTCTTGCCTTATCTGAGTTTGAACAGGAAATAAAGCTCACGATTGGAATCATAATTGTTGCAACCCCAAGTGCAAACTTTGAAAATAATTTTCTGGTTTTTCTTGGTTTAATTGTATCTTGTTTATTTGCTTTAGAAAATAGATTTAGTTTCATTAAATAGAAGATATTGGAAAACATTTTTAAATGTTCTTTAAAACAAGAGAAAGGTTTTTAATTCTCATATTAATAAAAACCATATGGGCTCCCAAAAAGACAAAGAAAAAAAGGTCAGAATAGTTATAGCCATATTTGCGATTTTTATTATGCTTTATCTGGTTGGTCTTGTTTTATGGAATTATATTATCCCGGTTTTTCTTGCATTTTTTGGATATTATTTTTTAATGCCCTTGTATAAATTTTTAATGAAATGGAGGCTTGGAAAAATTGCCTCAGGACTCATAACAATATTTGTAGGAATGATAGTTGTTGGTATCCCAATAGTACTTACATTAAATGTATTAGTCAGTGAGGTAGTGCATGTATTAAGCCCTGAAAATACTGCGCAGTATACCAAAATGGTGGCTGATAATGTAGCAGTACTGCAAAATGTATTCCCTGACTTTGATATTAAAAGCAGCCTGACAAAACAGATTACAAATTCTTTTGCCCAGATACTTGCCTTTTTTGAAAACCTGGTTTTAGGCTCAGTTGCAAGCGCAGGAGATTTTGTATTGCAGCTTTTGGTTTTTATTTTTGTATTTTATTATCTTATGACAGAAGAGGATAAATTATTGTCTGCAAGCAAAAAGATATTTCCATTCAATAAGGAAAATACAAAAAAGCTTGAACACGAATTTAACAAGATAACCTATTCTGTTCTTGTTTGCACATTACTAATAGGATTAATTCAATCCGTTCCATTAACATTGGTATTTTTGTATTTCAATGTGCCGGGGGCAGTTATTTTAGGATTTATAGCATTTTTACTTACATTTATTCCTTTTGTTGGAATACCTTTTGTTTGGATTCCGGTTGCAATTATGGAATACTTTTCAGGAAATGTTGAGGCTGCGATAGGAATAACAATACTTGGATTTGTCCTGACTGTTCTGGAAAATATAAGGCCCTGGATGCAGCGAAAAGTAGGGGATGTCCATCCGATTATCTCTGTTTTGGGGGTAATAGTTGGAATAACTTATTTTGGAATAATGGGATTGCTGATAGGGCCGCTGCTTTTAAGTTATACCTATCAGACGGCAAAAATGTTTGTAGAGGAGTATGTGTAGGAAAATTTCCTTTAGGCAAACTTTTAAATACTTAATAAGGTTAAGATGAGCAAGGTGAAATATGATGGCAGCTAAAAATATTAGCATGAATAAGGCCGGTGCCCTGAATGGATGGTTTCTTGCACTTGGAATTTTATTCGTGATTTTTGGATTTGTAATAATGCTCTTTCCGATAGCCGGAACAGTAACCATTGAATTGGTATTTGGATTGGTTTTATTGTTTCTCGGGCTTTCACAGATAGTTCTTGCATTCGTAGCGCAGAAATGGACCGGATTTTTATTTGTCTTTCTGAGCGGAATCGTATCAATAATTCTTGCAGTGTTTTTATTGTTTAATTTGGCAGCAGGAGTTATTATACTAACGCTTCTTTTAGGTATATACCTATTGATTGAAGGATTGATAAAAATATTTGGGGCATTCAGGCTGGAATCAGAAGTTAATAATGGATGGCTTTTATTTGATGGAGCTATTACCCTGTTATTGGGACTTCTGGTAATTCTTGCATGGCCTACTGATTCAACATGGGTAATGGGGTTATTCTTTGGAATCTACCTGTTATTCGGCGGATTGTCTTTTATAATGCTTTCCCAAATGAGAAAATAAACTTTTTTTCTTTTTTTTATATTTAATTTAAATATTTATCTTTCAAAATAGAATATATGCTTGGATTATTGATTAGTGTCCTTCCACTTGCAATCGGCTCATGCCTATCTCCGGGTATTTTTGCACTTATGATTGCAATTTTAAGCAATGAAAAATATGCAAAACATAGGGCATTTGCAGTTTTATTCGGGGGAATTTTGGTTGCAGTTTTTCTTGCATTTATCGGGTATTTGATCGGAACTGGAGAATTAATACCAAATGACGGGGAACCTTCAAAAAAATTAAATATCGGAATTGGAATTTTCTTTATTTTATTTGCGTTGTATGCTTATTATTATAGAAATCAAAAAGAAAAATCAATGCTTAAGAATTCGGGGGCTGCATCCCCAAAACTTGCAAGATTTTTCTTTCTTGGATTTTTAATTAATATTACCAATTTTGATGCTGTCACATTATATACAATCGCAGTAAAGGAAACATTTACATACGCAACATCAACAGCATACGGGATAATCATTACTTTTATCTGCAGTTTGTTTTTTCTTCTTCCAGAGCTTTTGCCACTGGGGACTTATTTAATATACCCAAAAAGAACAAAAGAAATACTTGAACCACTTAGGAAATTTTTACAAAACTATGGAACATGGATAATAATAGTGCTATTCATCGTATTCGGAATATACTTTATATTAAGGGGAATAAATAGTTAATCAAAAAATCATTTGATTATTTTTGAAATTTTATGGATATACTCCTCCCTTGAAATCACATATAAGACATCGTTTTCAGTAATCTTATCATCCAGATATGGAAGTATGAGCCCGTTTTTCTTATCCCTTGCAATTCCAATAATTCGCGCATAATCTTCATCAAGCTTGATATCCTTTATTTTTTTTCCAACTATGGAAAAATTTTCCTCAATTTTTATTCTCATAACTGTTCCGCCTTCAATTGTCAGGTGGTCAACATCCTTTGAAGAACTTTTTATCACAATGTCATAAACATAATCTGCAGCAGTAATTTCCGGCAAAAGCACATAATCAATCTTAAATCTTTCAAGTATCAACTCATATTCTGGGTTCCCGATTCTGACAATAACTTTTGGAACTCCTAAATCCTTTGCAAGAAGCGCACTTAGAATATTCACTTCTTCTGCCCCTGTGGCTGCAACAAAAACATCTGCCTTGTCAATTTCAGCTTCTTTTAAAAGGTCCATTCTGGTCCCATCACCGCATAAAACCAAAACTCCGTATTTTTCAGTTATTTCTTCTGAAACTTTTTCATCCTTTTCAATCATTACCACGTCCCAGTCATCTTTTATCATATGCTTTAAAAGTTGGGAACCAAACTTTCCAGCACCAATTATTATCGCATGCATCCCAAACCACCTTATCTTTTAAATATCGAGGCAATAAAAACCAAAAATGTCAAAAATTCTATTCTTCCTGCAATCATAAGAAATATAAAAAGGCTTTTATATGCCCCGGGCAGACCTGCCCCAACAATTCCATCGCTAAGCCCTACATTTCCCATTGCAGATGCAACCTCAAACAATGAAGATGAAAGATCATCTGCATAAAAATTCAAAATCAGGGCTGCGGATAAAAATACTGCCAAATGAATTAAAATAATCAGGGAGGCATTTGCAATATGCTCATCTTTTATTGAATGATTCATAAAGCGTTCAATAACTATTGCATCAGGAGGGCTTAGCATCTTTTCAATTTTTAATTTAATCCCCTTAATTACAATAAATACCCGGTCTATTTTTACAGCTCCTGCAGTAGAGCCAAGACAGCCTCCAATAAGCATCAAAACAATGAGTGCGTAAAAATAGCTTCCAAGCGAGGAATCTAATTTTGATATGGAAAAACCTGCATTGGTCATTGCAGATGCACTATGAAAAATGGCATCCATTGGATCAATATTTGAAGATATCCCTAAAAATGAAACCAGAACTATAAAAAGTACCATGAGATGGAGGGGGGTATACTTAAAAATTGGGGAGAACCTTCCCCTATAGAGATTATAATGTATAAAAAACGGAGTTGCACCAAAGACAACCAACAGGATTATTATCATATTCTGCAGATGGGTTGTTTCAAGTTGCTGGGTTGGAATAAAACCTCCTGTGGGAATTGCAGTCATTGAAATATTTAATGCATTGTAAAAATCCATTCCTGAAAAAGACAAAAGCGAGAGCCCGATAAATGTTAAAAGAAAATATATTTTTAATATTGTTTTTAATGTTCCTTTCATTGTCGGTTTTATAAAATCAATTCTTCCTTCGGTTTTGGTAAAAAGAAATGGGTTTGTTTTCTGCTCAAATAAAAAGAATACAAATGCAACAATACCAAGGCCTCCAAGCCACTGCTCAAAGCTTCTCCAGAAAATCACCTGTTTTGGAAGTTCGGAAAGATTTGGATATATGCTAAATCCTGTGGTGGTCCATGCAGAAACACTTTCAAAATAGGAATCAAGCACTCCAAGGCCTGTTTGAAAATAAACATAGGCGCAAAAAAAAGGTATCATAATCCATGCCAGTACTATTGCAATAAGATTATGGCTAAATGGTATATCCTCTTCTATGGGGCCAAAAAACTGCTTAATCAATCTTGCAAAAATCAGCATTGCAAAACCCTGGATTATAAAATACATCGAAAAATTAAGATCCTGGATTCCGAAAACAAGAAGAGGAAAGAGTGCCGGGACTATATTAAAATATGAAAATAATTCTATTATTTCTGCAAATCGTACTGCGACATTCTTTATTTTTTTATTTTTAAGCATAGTTCTAAACCCGTAAAATGGATATGATTGAAATTAAATATAAATTACAAGGTTTAAAAAGTTTAAAGGTTATTTTTTATTATGGATGCTCTGCATATTTTGGAAAAATTTTCAAGGGAATACGGGACAATTCTCTGTTTTGGGATAGACCCTATGATTGAAAAAATAAATTCTAAAGGAACGATTACTGAAAGGATAGTTGATTTTTATTGTGAAATAACAGACAGGCTTATTTTGGAAAACCAGATAAGCGCAATAAAACCGAATTATGCTTATTTTGCCCAATATGGTTTTGAGGGGCTTTTCGCATTAAAAGAGATAATTGAGATATATAAAAATAAGGTATTTATAGTGCTGGACGGAAAACGGGGAGATATTGAAAAATCTTCAGAAGCGTATGCAAAAGAAGCATATGATTTTTTTAGATCTGATGGAATTACAGTTTCCCCGTATATGGGAAAAGATTCAGTCCTTCCTTTTGTACAAAACGGCAAACAGGCATATCTTTTGTGCAAAACCTCAAATAAAGGGGCATTGGATTTTCAGGAATTAAAAATTGGAAAAAAGCATTTGTATGAGTATGTTGCAGAAAAATCAGTTAGCTGGAAATGCGGACTAGTGGTCGGGGCAACAACCGGCTCGATAAAAAAGGTGTATAAAATTACCAGGGGAAACACCCCTTTTTTAATACCTGGAATTGGATCGCAGGGAGGAAATTTGGAAATGGTTTTGAAAACAATTTCTCCAAACCCATATATACATTTGATAAATTCTTCATCTTCAATTGCTTTTGCATATTGCAAAAATCAAAAATCCCCACAGCGTGCAGCTCTTGATGAGGCAGTATCAATTAATTCCAAAATAAAAAAAATACTATTTTGATCTATATTTTTTTAGAGGAATTCCAAATCCGGAAAGCCATCCAAAAACCCCCATAATCGAGATAATTATATAAATGATGGCTATCGGCTCTAGGATGAGATGAATGAGATAATAAAAATCAGTTACCTGATTTAATATCGGAATGCCCTGAAGCAATAAAACTAGTTTTGGGCCGAATGCAAGAATCAAGACACAAAAACATGCAAGAGGAAGGGCGGTAAAAACCCAGTATTTGGAGATGTTTCTTACTGATTTTCCAAGATTTTGTTCTTCAATATAATTTATGAAAGCTGCCAGAATTAAAAAAATTATTGAGAATGCAAAAAACAGCCCTGCATATGAGCTTAGTTTTGTTATCTTGTTTTTTGTCTCATTTTTTATTTCTTCTTTTAACTGGCCGACAGTAGTCATATTATTATTTAAAAGGGCGGCGCAGAATTCATCAGGGATATAAATTGCAATTTCGCTGTCGGAATCAATATTGGTTATGCCCTCTCTCATTGAATTAATAAAAACAATGACTTCTTTTCCGGGATTGTCATTGATACTAAAATTGAAATCTGATGGGAGGATATTGGGCTTGGAATTTTTAGCAGGATTGCTTTCATCTTTCAATTCCTCTGAAAGATAGCAGTATTCTTTTAATTTGTCAAAATTTGCATTTTCTATTCGGTCTACTCCATCATTTCCAAGGTTTAGTGTTAGAAAATCCCCCCATTTTTTTTCATTGAGTTCAATAATATAATCTGAATAATCCGGCAGATGATATAGAAAAATTGCGCCGAGAAGGCACATATTTGAAAGATTTATAAAAATTATTACAAAAATGAAAAACAAAAAACTTTTTATACCTGACATAAATATCTTATTGATGAGAGAAATTATAAATTCCCTGCATAAGCCTGAAAAGTATTCACATAAGGGGAAAAATGGAAAATTAATGATAATTGGAGGGAGCCGGGATTATTCTGGGGCGCCTGTTTTTTCAATACTCGCAGCAAGAAGATTTGTAGATCTTCTTTATTTTTATCCGGCTCAAAAGGGCCCCTATCTTATTAATGCAGTTAAATCAATACCTGAAGCGATAGTTGTCTATAATTTTGAAAAAATAAAATCCGTTGACTGCACTCTTTTTGGGATAGGGCTTTCGGATGCAAAATTTAATTATAGGCATGTCATAAAAAATTCGAAAAAGCTGGTAATAGACGGAGACGGGCTCTATCTTGTAAAAAATAATATTCCTGAAAATTCCATTCTCACCCCGCATGAAATTGAATTCAAAAGAATTTTTGAATTGGATGGAACTTTGAAAAATGTATGCGGAATGGCAAAAAAATGGAATTGCACAATACTTAAAAAAGATCCTCGCGGGGATATAATTTCTGATGGGAAAAAAACCAAAATGATAAAAGGTGGAAACTGCGGAATGACAAAGGGCGGAACCGGGGATGTTCTTGCAGGGATTGTTTCTGCATTATTTTGCAAAAATGATGCATTTGTTTCTGCCTGCTATGGCGCGCATCTTAATAGAAAAGCAGGGGAAGGATTATATCAAAAATTTGGATTTAATTACTCTGCATCAGATCTTGCGGATAATCTTGCAAGGGTTTAACAGGGCCGTGCAATAGATTTAAACAATTGCATATAAATTATACACAGACATGATGTGAAAATATGATAAAAATAAAAGATTTGGATCCAAAAAATCCTTTGGGCAATTTTGAATCTGCAGGTTTCCAGGCATCAAAAATAGCAAAGGCAGTAGAGATAATAAAAGAAATGAAAGAAAATAATTCAACAATATTTTTTGGCTTTACTGCAAATATGATGGCGTCAGGGCTTAGGGGGCTTTTTACAGAACTTGCAAAACGAAAATTTATAGATGTTGTAATAACTTCAGGAGGCTCAATTGACCATGACTTGATTAGATCCTATTCTGATTATTATCTGGGGGATTTTGATTTTGATGATAATATTTTGCACAAAAAAGGATTAAACAGGATAGGAAATATCCTTGTTCCAAATGAAAGATACATTTTATTGGAAAAGAAGATGAAACCAATATTTAAAAAATTTGGAAACGCTGCTGTTTCTCCTTCGCAGTTAATAGAAAAAATAGGAAGCTCTATAAAAAATGAAAACTCTTTTCTTTACTGGTGCTCTAAAAATAAAATCCCTGTATTTTCCCCGGGAATAACTGATTCGGCCATAGGGCTTCAGACATATTTTTTCAAGGGGGCATATCCAAATTTTGCAATAGATGTCACTGGCGATATGAGAGAACTTGCATCCCTTTGCCTTAACTGTGAAAAAACAGGGGGAATAATACTTGGCGGAGGAATAACAAAACACCACATAATTGGATTAAATCTTTTAAGAGGCGGCCTAGATTATGCAGTATATCTGACTACTTCCTCTGAATCCGATGGTTCCCTTTCCGGAGCGCGGACGCGGGAGGGGATTTCGTGGGGAAAAATAAAAGAGAAATCCAAACATATAACTATAGACTGTGAGGCAACAGTTGCCTTTCCATTAGTTTTTAATTATTTGTTTTCCAAGTGATTTTATGATTGGGTATCTTATACTGGCAGTTGTTTGCGGAATTCTTGTAAAAATGGTTGATTATTTAGAAGATGATTCTAAAAGAAAACACCCGATAAAATGGGTTCTTGCATTTTCTTATGGTATAATAATAGGATATTTGATATCCCAGGCCCCATTTTCAGAAATATTTATTGCAGCAGCCCTTGCACAGATAATTATGAGAAAAGTTGATACTGCCACTCATAAGTTTGGTTATTTGGTAATGCTTTTCTCTCTTGCATATTTTGGCCTTCCTTACCTTGCATTTGGAGCTTTCATTGTGTTTTTGGTATTTGCATCAATTGACGAGCTGGACGGGCTGATATTCTGGAACAAACCAGAGTGGGTACAGGAGATGAGGCCATTTTTGATACTCTCTTCGGTTCCATTCTTATTTTTTGGAAACTGGAGCTATTTTGCAGGAATATTATGTTTTGATGCCGGATACCTAACTGTAAAAAAAATAACAGAGTCAGTAATGAATAAAAATACGGTCATAAATGCCAAAAAAGGCCAAACCAGAAAAAAATCAGGAAAACGCAGGAGCAAAAGAAAGAGATTATAATCTTGACCTTGAAATATTTTTATGGAAAAATCCTATCTTTTTGCCGCAAGATATCCTTTCAGCACAAGGGCAAAAAGGATTATTGAAATTTCAAAACTTGCGCCAAATTCCCAATTAATAGAAAAGGGGCTTGAAAGAATAAAATCCGCACTCAGAAACGAGAGTTTGAAATTTTCATCTGTTAGTGATTCTGACCTTTTAAATGAAATCGGGATATATGCCTGCGCAAGAATGATTCTTTCAAATTTGAATAACAGCTATTTGATAAATAAATTTTCAGTTTCTCAGGCAAAAAGAGCATATTCATATCTAAATCAGGATTCGGATGAAAATATTGCAGAGCTTTTGGATGAGTTTGGATTTAAACTAAAAAGCAACAGGGATGAAATTCTTATACATTTTTCAACCTACCTTAAATATACCCCTGGCTCTATTGAGTATAGGCTTATTGGAAGAAATATTGCAAAAGGATATGTTTCAATAAATAAACATGAATTATTAAGACTCCTTCAGGAGGCAATACGAATAAAAATATCACAGGTTCCAAAAATAAAAAAGATCTCTCCGGAAATTGAAGCTGCCGGAAAATCCCTTGTCATAGAGCTTCCGAAAATAACCCCCGAAAAATTATCTTTTAAAAAGGGGGATAACCCTCCATGTATTGAAGCCCTGCTTATTGATTTGAAAAAACATCTTAACCTGAACCATCAGGCCAGATGGATTTTGGCAGTTTATCTGATAAAAAAGAATACTGCTCTTGAAGATATCCTTGAATTGTTTATGAATTTTCCGGATTACAAGGAAAAAATCGCAAAATATCAGATAGAACATGCAAAAAAACAAGGATATATGGTTCCATCCTGTGCTACAATTAGAGGATATGGCCTTTGCGTTTCAAACTGTCCTGTAAAAAACCCGATGCAGTGGAAAAAAGTATTATATGAAAAATATGGAAAAAAGGTCGACTTGGATGAATGAGCAGGAAAAAATGTTAATAAAAAAAATATTTTCAGCATATTACAGAAATTTTAAATTTAATGTTCCGGAAATTGAAAAACGGGAATTTGGGGTTGGATTTGAGAAAAAAATAGATGCAAGGCACTTATCTTTTGAAAATGAATCGCAGCTTAGAAATTATCTGATAGAAAACACTCCTTTTTTTATATCTTATTCTGCTGCGCATTATGAAAAGCCTTCAATTACTCCTATTGAAAAAAAGGGATGGCTTGGAGCGGATTTGGTTTTTGATTTGGATTATCACCATCAGGGAAAATATGAGATATACAAATTCCTTGGAAAAGTAAAAGAGGACCTGATAAGATTATCCGAGGATTTTTTGCAGAATGACTTTGGAATTGATAAAAACGAGATAGTGTATGTGTTTTCCGGAAACCGCGGTTACCATATACATGTCCGCTCAAAGGATACTTTTCTGCTTGGCTCAAATGAAAGGAGAGAAATTGTTGACTATATTAGGGGGGTGGGATTGAATACAAACGAATTCTTTTCAAAAGATGATCGCGGAAAAATAATTGGCCCAAAAATCAATGATTCCGGATATCGTGGAAGATTTGTAAAAAAATTTATTTTGGAGCTTGAAAAAAACCCATCCAAATTTTACAGGGGTTTTTCCAATAAGGAAAAGCTGGATAATTTTCTTAAAGGAACAGAAGCTGGAAACTGGTCCCGCATTCCTTTTTCAATCGAAAAATTAAACTTAAAAATAAAACCAATTTCTGATTCGCTCCCCCTGTCTTGTGTTGATGCTGATGCAGGAGTAACTTATGATATAAAAAAATTAATAAGAATGCCAAATTCATTGCACGGGGAAACAGGATTTATTGCAAAAGAAATCAGGGACATTGAATCATTCGAACCTATGACTGATGCTTTGATTAAAACTACAAAAATGATGGATGTTGAATTTATTGAAGATGTTTCGGATTTTGAGATAGGAGGCTCAATTTATTCATTCAAAATTGGGGATAAAAAAGAGATCCCCCTTCCAATAGGATTATTTTTTATTTTGAAAGGCTCTGCCAAAACAAAGAAATGACAGATATCAGGAATAGGCAATATTTAAAAATACCTTCACTTATTAATTCCTATTACAAATTTTATATAAAGTTGGTGCTATGTTTTACATAAATGAAATAGAAGATAAAGTAAGGGTTACTCCGGAATTTTTCAAAGAAAAACCAAAAGAGGCAATAACAAGAATTTTGCGGGAAGAATACGAGAGAAGGGTATATAGGGACCTTGGAGTTATCATTGTTGTCTTTGATACTGTAGTTGAAGGGGACGGACTTGTAATCCCGGGGGATGCATCAGCATATTACGATGTTAAATTCAAAGCATTGACATTTATGCCTTATGTAAATGAGGTTTATGAAACTGAAATAAAAGATGTCGTTGATTTTGGGGCATTTTGCCTGCTTGGGCCATTGCAGGGGCTTACACATATTTCCCAGATAGGGCAGGATAAGTTCCTATTCAATAAAAAACTAAAAAAATTATCATCAAAGAATGGAAAAAGAAGTATAAAAAAAGGGGACAAGGGACTTGTAAAGATTTCAACAGTCAGCTTAAAATCAAATATATCTGAAACAAAAATCGGCCTTACTATGAGATCTCCGGGGCTTGGAAAGCTTGAATGGATTGAAGAAGAAAATGAAAAAAAGCCAAAAAAGGCAAAGGAAAAGCCAAAGGGAGAAAAGAAGTGATTTAAATGAAATCCTGTCCGATATGCCGTGTAATTTATGATGACCAAAAAACATGCCAAACATGCGGAGTAGACCTTTCAGATAAATTTTCCGGAATGATTGTTGTAATAAATCCTGAAAAATCAGAAGTCGCAAAGATAATTGGCAAAACCACCCCTGGAAGATATTCAATAAAAACCAAATAATGTTTATGAAGGGATTTTTCTCATTTATTTTGCTTTTGTGCATTATCTTAATTTTAATAGAGGCAAGAATTTATTCTATAAAATCAGAATCATTCCCATATAATGAATTAATATCTGTTGAAAGGGCCTATGGAATTGAAATGAATTTAAAAGAGCAGTTCTTTGAAGGTGCAAGGCAGGGCGCAAATGAAGGTTTTACTTTGTATCTTCTTTCAAAAGAAGCCGGATTTGATGAAGAGGAAGCTGAATTTTTTGTCAAAATGAAAATAATTGAAAAGACTTCAAATTTGGGAGATATGCAGCTAGAGGATTTTAAATTCAGGATATGGTGCGGGAATGTTTTTGACTTTGAGCTTGAAAATCTGATGAAAGGAATGCTTTTGGAAAAGTCAGCTGAAATATGCAATGGATGCGCTGTTGCAGAAGGCCTGAATTGTTTTGAATATATTGAGGTTGATTTCATGCTTGAGGATATGCCTGGCATGGGGCCGTCCATTCATTCAATTTCACTTGGAAACAGAAAAGGTGATTTTGGAGTATCTATTTATTCTGAAAAATTTAAAATTGCGCAGGCATTTAAAATCCCGAAAAAGGAGGTGCATCTTTTTGAAATCCGGCCAATTGGCAGTTGAATTTCTTATCTCATTTTCAGTGTATATGCTGATAATTTTATTTTTCCTGTATTCATTAGTATATTATCTCGATTCAATAAAGGAAAAAAATTGGAAGATTTCCGACTTTCTGGAAATTGAAAAAACAGCAAGAATTATGGATATGCACTGCATTATGGATTCGGGTTTTGCAATGGAGATTGGCGGGGAGTATTTTATTGATAAAAATATTATATACAACAAAAAAACTTCTGTGTTTTCCAAAACATTGTATTGTCCTTCTAGGGTGAAAAATTATGCAGAATAGGGGGTTTTTGGTTTTTGATACTGCATTTTCCTGCATAATAGTAATTTTAATGATAATTTCTGCGATAAATGTTTCAAATATTATGTTAAAAACATCAGAGGAGAGAATAGCTGGAGAAATTCTTATTTTAAGGCTTTATTCTGTTTCTGACTATGTTGTGAGGGATTTGGCTGCAGAAAAAACCCAAAATTCAAAAATTCCAAACAAAATTTCCGCAGAAACATTAAATGTTATTGACATCGAAGAACTTGAAGAGCAGATCGGGCTTTCTGGATTGTATATCGGATTTGAAAGCAAAGACAAAACATGCATATCACGAATCATTTTATTTGAAGGAGAGATAAAAAAACTTTATTTTTGCGCTGATCATTATGAAAGTTATTGAAGCTACTTTTTCTTTCCTGGTATTATGTTCCCTCTTGCCATTTTTAATTTATGATACAAATCAGGATTTTCAAAAAGAGTATTATTATATGAAAGTTTCCCAGGATATTTTAAGGGTTTTGTATTTGAAGGGGGACTTTGAAGATTTCAACAAAAGCAAGCTTAATTTTGACCTTATTAAAATAAGGGAATCTACTGGAATTTGTGTTGTTATAGAAGAACAGGATGTTGCCTCATGCATTCCAAAAATGGCAAATGTCGTAGTAAAAAGGGTTGCATTTATAAATGGCCAGCCTAAAATAATTACAATTACATTCGGGGTGTAAAGATGACTATAAAACCTTCAAACAGAAGCGGCCTTGTAGCCTATCCAATAAGAGATATTGTCATTGAAGCAAAAAAAATCGAAGCCACTGGAAAAAAAATGAGTTATCTGAATATAGGAGACCCTTGTGTTTATGGATTCCGGCCTCCCGAACACATAATTAATGCTGTACGAGAGGCACTTGATAAAAATTATTCAGGATATGCACCTTCACAAGGAGATCCTGAGCTGGTAAAATGCGCAGCAGAATCAGAAGGAGTAGATGAAAAGGACCTCTTTGTAACAGCAGGATTAAGTGAGGGAATAGACTTTTTATTTCAGGCAATGCTTGATCCGGGGCACAACTTTATATTGCCATCTCCAACTTATCCATTATATCTAACAAAGGAAAGAATATATTTTGGTTCAGAAAATTTTTATAAATCTGACGAAAATCTCCAGCCAGACATCGATGACTTAAGAAAAAGAATAACTCCCTATACGCAGGCGCTTGTTTTAATTAATCCCAATAACCCGACCGGAGTAGTATATCCCAAAAAAAGGGTTCAGGAATTTATTGATGTTGCAGGAGAGTATAATCTTCCGATAATTTCTGATAATGCTTATGATATGCTTGTTTTGGAAGGAGAATACCCAGATATTAGAAAAATGCATAAGGATGTTCCATTAATAGTTGGAAATTCGATTTCAAAAAATTACATTTATCCGGGGGCAAGGATTGCATGGCTCTCTTTTTTTGGGGAAGGATTAGAGGGAATAAAAGATGCGGTCCAAAGATTATGCAACCAAAGGCTTTCAGTAAACTGGGAGATGCAAAAAGGAGCGATTGCTGCATTAACAGGGCCAAAAGACCATATTGAAGAATTTAAATCTGACCTTAGAAAAAGAAGGGATGTAACAGTCAGGCGGGTTAAAGAAATCGATGGGCTTTCTCTTGTAGCCCCAAATGCAACATTTTATGCATTTCCTAAAATAGAATCCGATAAATGGAAAACCGACTGGGATTTTGTCAGGGATCTTTTGAAAGAGGGTGTTGTTACTGTTCCGGGAAAGGGATTCTCATCAGATCTTGACGGACTCTATTTTAGGATGGTATTCTTGCCAAATGAAACGATTCTTAATGATGCATTTGATAAAATTGAAATGCTTATGGGATCAAAAAAATAATTTTTTCAAATAGTTTTATAAATTTCTTCTTTTTAGTATTTACAGGTGAAATAAAAATGGTTTATTCCTTTCTTGAACTTGGGCTTTTCCTTTTCCAGTTTATATTATCCCTTGTAATTGCTGTTTTTTCAATTTATGCGGGCCTTAGAATTTTAAATTTTTTTACAAAAGACCTTGATGAATTCAAGGAATTGAAAAAAGGGAATATTGCTGTCGGAATCCTGGTTTTTTCAGTTGTAATCTCTGTTGCAATTATTATAGAACCGATTCTTTCGGATTCATTTTTATCTTCTCTTAAGGTGTTTGCAGGAACTTCTTTTACTATTTTTGTTTTGCAGTTTATTGGAAAAATAATTCTTGGAATATTTGCAGCAATGATTGCAATTTATTTTTCAATGACTGTTTTTGACCAGCTTACGCCTTCCTTAAATGAAATAAAAGAACTGAAAAAAGGAAATATTTCTCTGGCGCTGCTTTTTTCAGGAGTAATACTTGCAGTTTCCTTTATAGTGAAAAATGCGATTAATTATATAATCGGTTCTTTGTGGGTTTTCTGAACTCTTTTTAACTTTATGCTGACAATAAATTTTTATGAATATTCCCAAATCAAACTTTTCAGAATGGTACAATACAATAATAAAGGAGGCAAAGCTCTGCGACTTAAGATATAATCTAAAAGGTTTTATTGTTTTTATGCCTTGGTCTGTTTTAACCATGGAAAAAATGTATTCTTTGTATGAAAAGGAATTGCAAAATACCTTCCATGCTCCTGCATGGTTTCCATCATTAATTCCTGAATCCAATTTAAAGGCAGAGGCAGACCATATAAAAGGATTTGTTCCGGAAGTTTTTTGGGTCACAAATGCAGGTGAAAATAAATTAGAGGAAAAATATGCAATGAGGCCTACAAGCGAGACTGCAATATACCCCATGTATTCTTTATGGATTTCAGGACTGGCCGATCTTCCATTAAAAGTATATCAACGCGCCCAGGTATGGAGATACGAAACAAAGGCAACAAAACCGTTTATTAGAAGCAGGGAATTTTACTGGATTGAAGCCCATAATGTTTTTGCAACGCAAAAAGAGGCATTTGATCAGGTAAAAGAAGATATGGAAATTACAAAAAAAATAATCCATCAAAAATTCGGGGTTCCCTTCCTGTTTTTTAAAAGGCCGCAGTGGGATAAGTTTGCAGGAGCGGATGATACTTTTGCAGCAGATACGCTTATGCCTGATGGAAAAACCCTCCAGCTTCCTTCAACCCATATGCTTGGGACCAATTTTTCAAAGCCGTTTAATATAAAATACATGGATTCTGACGGAGATTCAAAATATTGCTATCAGACATGTTACGGGCCCTGCATTTCAAGAATATATGCCAGCCTGATTTCAACTCACGGAGATGACAGAGGATTGATGTTTCCATTTGAGCTTGCTCCTTTGCAGATAGTTATTGTTCCAATTTTTAGGGAAGAAAACAAAGCAGAGATTCTGAGCGAATGCAAAAAAATTGAAAAAAGATTAAAGGAAAAATATTCGGTTAAATTGGATGATTCTTCAAACACCCCGGGATTTAAATTTAATTATTGGGAATTACTCGGGGTTCCAATCAGAATAGAAATCGGAAAAAAGGAGCTTGCAGAGAAAAATGTTGTTCTGGTCAGGCGGGATGATAAATCAAAAAAGAAAGTATCGTATGAAAAAATAGAGATGGAGATAGAAAAATGTTCAAAAGAAATTTTAAGTAATTTGATTCAAAAGGCAGACCAATGGTTCAATTCCCTTTTATCTGATGCAGAAGATATGGAAAAACTTATAAAAATCTTAGATAAACAGGGGGGGTTTGTAAAAGTTCCTTTCTGTTCTGATGAGAAGAAATCTGAAAAATGCGCAGACATAATCAGGGAAAAAACACACGGAAATGTACGGGGAAGCTTATTTGAATCAGACAAAGTTCCAAGCGGGAAAAAATGCATTGCCTGCAGAAAGGATGCAACAATTTATTTGTATGTTGCAAGGCAATATTAAGGATTTAAATTCTTTATGCAGGATTAATATCATATTATAGCCCCATCGTCTAGTGGTCAAGAAATTATAAGTATCTTCTTATAATTTGATAAGATGGCAGACTCTGGATTTTTCCAAAAAAATAGGGGAAATCTGTAGACCGCGGTTCGAACACCAGGCGGGGGAAGTGTCCCCCTCCTCGTGATAACCAACCCCCTCTATTTTGAATATAAATAGGGGAAATAAGGGATTGACGCATCACTTAAAACACATCCGTGTTAAGGCGGGGG